>Ga0209443_1000050_pt1 | contig 67876 bp, 62 predicted proteins | sample LauGreBMM110DCMD_2_FD_187571 | JGI IMG/M metagenome (GOLD analysis project Ga0209443, IMG submission 187571) | Freshwater lake microbial communities from Lake Michigan, USA - Su13.BD.MM110.DCMD (SPAdes) (version 2) | ecosystem: Environmental > Aquatic > Freshwater > Lake | place: Lake Michigan... | reverse complement strand
AGAGCCAGTTACTTGCAGTCCTGCAAAGACATGGGGGTGGCGGCGAATTAACTTATCGGCGATCGACTGTGCAACATCCTCGATGCTAAATGGATCTTCACGATCATCTTGAGCGATACGGGCGTGAAAATAGACCTGGAGAAGGACATCACCGAGCTCTTCACGCATATCACGGCGATTACCGCTGTGAACGGCATCGACAAACTCGTATGACTCTTCCAGTAAATACTTCAGGAGTGATTCATGAGTCTGCTCGGCATCCCACGGACATCCCCCTGGCGAGCGCAATTGATCCATGACCTCAACAAGGCGTTGAAGCTGCGAACCCTGCATCACACTAAATTACTAAGTCGATTACTTGGTCGCTGGAGTAACTGCAGGGCTGGCACTATCGGTTGGAATCACATCGGCCACTGTTGGATCCCATTTTCCATAACGTGGGTTGACAGTGACACCTAGCTCTTTGGCTTTGGCAACAATGAGTTTTTGGACTTCAAGCCCAAGCTGCTCCTGTGGCACTCCACCGCTCGTAATTGCTTGACTGATTTTATCGGTCATGAGCATCGCTTCAATGTAGATATCAAGATCATCTGCTGCGATACCTGCGCCCACGAGTGCGTTAGGTAATCCGGCTTCGCCACCGACTTGTTCGATGATTTCTGCGCGTCGAGTATCTATCTCTGCCTTTGATACTGAGAGTTTGAGCTCCTCACCTGTCTTGCGCAAGAGGAGTGTTAATAAATGAAAACGGAGCTGGCCCAGATTAAGGGCCTGGCCTGTCTCTAACTGCATCTGAGATGTGTCCACCCCGGCGCGAGCGCTCAGAATCGAATCGATACTCGACTGCACAGTGGCCTGAGTGATCTTTGTGCCACCGATAGTTGCAGCGGCTCCCACCTGCGAGCAGCCCGTGAGAATGAGGGCAGAGACTAGACCCGATACAGCTAGAAATTTTTTCACTATGAACTCTCTTTCAGTGGTCCGCTCAATTGGTCGACGGCCTCGATAGCCCAGGCCAGAAGAGAAGTATCCACTATTACCGGCGCACTCTCAGACGGATTCCATGAATTGTTGCTTCTGAGGGCTACCAATACCGTACTTGAAGCGGCTTTATATAGTGAGCCAGGATACAGACGCAATAGGCGCAACTGTTTTGACTCAGGTAAGGCCAAGGGTGCAAGGCGCAAATACTTTCCTTGGACAACGACCTCAGTGAGCGCAGCGGCCTTGGCCCGTGCGCGCAGTGATGCAACACCTAAGAGGGCCTGTGCCTGTGTCGGAAGCTCACCAAAACGATCTAATAATTCAGCGCCAATTGATTCGACATCCCCGCTGTTCTTAACATCTGCAAGGCGGCGATAGAGATCAAGACGCAGCCGCTCACCTGGTACATACTCAATCGATAAGTGAGCGTTGATTGGGAGCTCGACTTTACACTCACTTATCTTCTCCTGCCTTTCAAGGATGCCAGCCTTGTAATCATTGACCGCCTCTCCCACCATACGCATATATAGATCGAAGCCCACATCGGCGATATGCCCTGACTGCTCACCACCTAAGAGATTTCCTGCCCCACGAATCTCAAGATCTTTGAGTGCAACTCGCATTCCAGATCCTAAGTCCGTGTTTGCCGCGATCGTCGTCAGGCGCTCGAGTGCTAACTCAGATAGAGGCTGATCGGGCGGATAGAGAAAGTATGCATATGCTCGCTCGCGACCGCGCCCAACGCGACCGCGCAGCTGATGTAACTGTGAGAGACCAAATCTATCTGCACGCTCGACAATAAGAGTGTTTGCATTTTGGATATCCAATCCACTCTCAACAATCGTTGTACTCACTAAAATATCAAAGTCACGGTTCCAAAAACCTAAGATGACATCCTCAAGTGTGTTCTCACTCATCTGTCCATGTGCGATTCGTATACGTGCCTCGGGGACAAGGGCTTGCAGGCGCGATGCCGCTTGATCGATTGTCTCTACACGGTTGTGAAGGTAGAAAATCTGCCCATCCCGTAATAGTTCGCGGTGAATCGCTGCACTGATCTGTCCCTCTTCGGTAGGGCCTACATATGTCAGGATTGGATGGCGCTCTTCAGGCGGTGTTGTGATCGTGGACATCTCACGGATCCCTGTAACTGCCATCTCTAGTGTTCGCGGAATCGGAGTAGCCGACATCGCCAGGACATCTACAGTTGTGCGCATTTTCTTGAGCGCCTCCTTCTGCTCGACCCCAAAGCGCTGCTCTTCATCGACGACTACTAGACCTAGATCTTTAAAGATGACATCACTCGAGAGAAGGCGATGGGTACCGATGACGACATCGACTACTCCTGTGAGTAGTCCATCAATGACCTCCTTGCTCTCCTTAGCTGAATTAAAGCGAGAGAGTCCGGCAACCTTTAATGGAAAGCCGGCATAACGTTCAGTAAATGTCTTTGTGTGTTGCTGCACAAGCAGTGTTGTTGGTACGAGTACGGCCACTTGCTTGCCATCTTGTACCGCTTTGAAAGCGGCTCGAATAGCGATCTCGGTCTTTCCGTAGCCGACATCACCACAGATGATTCGATCCATGGGATATGGACGCTCCATATCCGCCTTTACATCATTAATCGTCGAGAGTTGATCCGGTGTCTCGATATAAGAGAAGGAGTCCTCTAACTCGCGCTGCCAAGGAGTATCAGATGAGAAGGCAAAGCCAGGAGAGCTTGTCCGTGCGGCGTATAAGCGGATGAGCTCACCTGCAATCTCTCGCACCGCCTTACGTGCACGACCCTTGGCCTTTTGCCATTCACCACTACCGATTCGATGCACGGTCGGAGCCTCTCCGCCGACATATTTACTTACCTGCTCGAGTACATCGGTAGGAACGAAGATGCGATCCCCGGGCTGACCACGTTTGGCAGATGCATATTCAATGACGAGATATTCGCGCGTGATATCAGCGACTGTGCGCTGGACTAATTCAAGGTAGCGTCCGATGCCATGCTGTTCGTGCACGACGAAATCACCTACACGTAACTCCAGTGGATCGATAGCGGCCTTACGCTTTGATGGCAGAGGTACTCCATCTCGCACACTGCCCTTACTGCCCGTCAAATCGCGCTCGGTCATGAAGAAAATCTGATCACTCTCGCTCTTAAAGCCATGGGCAATGACCGAGGTCGTTAGATACAGGCCATCTTTAGCCGGCTTCATATCTAATTTTTCGATGATGTGAACTGGTAAATCCGCGTTACGAAAAATGGCGGCATAGCGCTCTAACATTCCATGTCCATGCGTTGCAAAAACGACACTGAAATGGGCCTCAATGGCGTTGCGTAGGGCCTCAATCGTGCGATCGATATCTGCACGCATTGGATCTATTGCTTGGTAATCCAAAAAGGTCGTATCCGGAGCCAGGTCACTACCAAAAGCTGCGATATTTACTGAGTTAAAACCACATTGCGAAAGCTCGGCTTTGAAAATCTCCCATGACATATAGGTACCAGAGCCATCATGAATCGGTGCGAGAGCGCCATAGGCCGCATTCGACCACGATGCATGGAGAAACTCCTCATTTGTTGCAAGCAGATCACTGGCTCGAGATCTGATTCGTTCACCATCAATAAAGACAACCTGAGTATTTACTGGCATCCGATCCATGATGGTCGCAGTCTCTTGAATCAAAAGTGGTATCAGTGACTCCATGCCCTCAAATGAGATACCCTCACTGATTTTCTCCAATAACTCTCTTGCTCCAGGGAGGCTCTCTTTGAGCTCATGGGCATCGGCTTTAATAGCTGGAGTTATCAAAAACTCACGACAGGGATATATCTCGATAGCACCACTGACCGCTTCGAATGTTCTCTGATCTGCCACCTCGAAGTAACTCATATCTTCGATCTCATCTGCAAAGAAATCGATCCTAATGGGGTGTGCACCCAGTGGTGGAAAGAGATCGATGATTCCCCCACGCACCGCAAACTCGCCTCTGCGCTCGACTAGATCTGTCCGTGAATATGCACAATTTGCTAGATGGCGTACGAGCAAATCAAGTGAGCGCTCTTGTCCAACCTCTAACCTCATCAACTCTGCTTCTCCAAGGGATCCGATGATGCGATGGATCGCACCTCGTACTGGCGTCACAACGATGGGATTAGTACTTTGTTTTTCTTTGAGGGAATAAATCGTCGAGATTCTGCGTGCGACGGTATCGCTGCGTGGACTCAAACGCTCGTGCGGCAGGGTCTCCCAAGCTGGAAACTCAAAGACGTTTCCATGCAGTTCGCGAAGTTCGTGGACCAGATCCTCTGCGCCTCTACTTGAACTTGTTATTACAAGAAGGGGCGTGTTCGCAGCCCGTGCTGCAAGTAAGAATGGATACATCGCAGTGGGTGCCACTATGTGAGATGCATCGGTCGGTTGAGGAAGAGCGCCAATTAATCCGCGCATAAGAAGCACCCCCAAACGTCCATAGGCCCCAACTCCCAAAGGGAGGGGGCGTGCATGATGAGTCTAATTTATTTTGAGCAGACCCTCTTACCTGAGAGTATTGAGCAATGACCACTCAGCCGATCGCGGTTGCAGCAGATGATGCCGACCTTCGCGCCGATGTGCGCCGATTGGCCGATCTATTAGGGCAGACCCTTGTTCGCCAAGAGGGTCCAGAGCTTCTCACCCTTGTTGAAAATGTTCGTAAAGCCGTGCGAGAGGGTGGCGCTAATGAATTACTCGCAAAACTATCCACTCAAGATTCAGTGCAGTTGGCACGTGCCTTTAGCACCTACTTTCACCTCACCAATGTTGCAGAGCAGGTCCACCGATCTCGCGTCATCGCTAACTCTCGGATAGCAGGAGGATCATGGATCGCACGTGCGGTGGATAAGATCCAAGCCGCATTGGTTGCACAGATCCCTGGTCACGAGTTAACCCAAGAGCAAGTTGCACAGTGGATCAAGGAGATGTCCGTACGCCCAGTCTTTACCGCACATCCAACCGAGGCAGCACGTAGATCGGTTTTGAATAAAATGGGTCGCATTGTGGAGCTCCTTGATAATCCACAAGATCCAGCGCAGACACAACGCTTAGCCGAGACGATTGACCTGTTATGGCAGACCGATGAGCTTCGATTGGATCGTCCCGAGCCCCTCGATGAGGCGATGAATGCTCTGTATTACCTCGATGACTTGTTCCGAGTGACAGTGCCTGAGGTTCTGGATGAGTTTGCGCGGGAGATAAAACGTATCGGAGTCGACCTACCGGTTACCGCCCGCCCACTCTCCTTCGGTAGTTGGATCGGCGGAGATCGTGATGGAAACCCGAATATCACTTCGCAGGTAACAACCGATGCCATGGTTTTACAGGTGGGCCATGCGATCAGAGTGACTATTGCTGCGATGGATTCTCTGCGCCAACTGCTCTCAGTCTCGACAAGGATCGTAGGTGCAACCGCCGAACTATCGGCATCGGTAGAGAGAGATCTGGCACATATTCCTGAGTTTGAGGGGCGCTTCTTGCGATTAAATGCCGAGGAGCCGTATCGACTCAAGGCAACTGCGATCGTGCATCGCCTTGCTATGACACGTGATCGTCACGCAAAGAATACTGCGCATGTTCCCCACCGTGATTATAAAGATACCGCTGAGCTACTATCTGATCTGAGCCTGATGCGTGACTCCCTCTTTGAGCATAAGGGTGAACTAATCGCCACGGGCCTTCTAGAGCGCACTATTCGTACCGTTGCAGCCTTTGGAATCACTCATGCAACTTTGGATGTTCGTGAGCACTCAGATGCCCATCACTCTCTTCTCAATCAAATACTCAATGTTGAGGGGTATCTAGAAAAGTCACATACACACAAGTTTGAGATTCTCAGTGGGTTGTTGAAATCTGGGGTAAGCCTGGATACAACTGCTCTAGATACGAATGGAAAGAGGGTTCTCGATACCTTTATCGCAATCGCAGATTTAATCGAGCGATTTGGTCCTGAAGCCATCGAAACCTATATCGTCTCTATGACCAAAGGCGCCGATGATCTGATTGCAGCCGTTGTTATTGCGACTCAGACTGGACTCATAAATATCGCAAAGGGTGTAGCTCTGGTCGGCTTTGCTCCATTACTTGAGACCGTTGCCGAACTCCGAGCCGCTGGTGAGATTCTTGAACAGTTGTTGAGTGATCCGACATATCGACAGATAGTCACTCTTCGCGGTGATCTTCAAGAGGTCATGCTTGGCTACTCTGATTCGAACAAAGATGCAGGAATTGCGACAAGTCAGTGGGAGATCCATCGTGCTCAGCGCTCTTTACGCGATGTTGCCAGAAGGCATGGTGTCCAGTTGCGCCTGTTCCATGGCCGTGGCGGCTCAGTTGGCCGTGGCGGAGGACCGACGTATGAAGCGCTGATCGCACTTCCATGGGGATCTGTAGATGGTCATATCAAGATGACTGAACAGGGTGAGGTAATAAGTGATAAATATTCTCTGCCATCACTTGCCCGCGAGCATGTTGAGTTGACTCTTGCTGCATCACTCGAGGCGACTGTTCTCAATCGTGCCCCGCGACAGAGCCCACAAGCCTTGGCCACATGGAATGAGTGCATGCAGTTGGTCAGTGATCGTGCCTTTTCTACATATCGAGAGTTGATCGAGCACGATGACCTACCAGCTTATTTCTATGCATCCACACCGGTTGAGCAGTTAGGAAATCTCTTCCTAGGCTCACGTCCATCACGTCGTCCCGATGCCAAAGGTGGGCTTGATGCACTACGCGCCATACCTTGGGTATTTGGTTGGACGCAATCGCGTCAGATTGTGCCGGGTTGGTTCGGTGTTGGCTCTGGTCTTAAAGCCGCCCGCCAAGCAGGTAAATCCGAAGTCCTTACTACCATGCTTGCACAGTGGCACTTCTTTCATACCTTCATCAGTAATGTTGAGATGACTTTGGCTAAGACCGATTTATCTCTTGCTCGTGGATATGTGGATGCTCTTGTACCTGCGAACCTGCATCACTTCCTAGATACGATACAGGCCGAGTTTGATCTGACGGTATCTGAGATTCTGCTACTCACCAAAAAAGAGTCACTTCTTGGCGACCAGGCAATTTTGGCACGCACACTAGCTGTTCGTGATGCATATCTTTCACCGATTCACTTGCTGCAGATAAACCTGCTCAAGCGTGTAAGGCAGGCACAAGGCGCGCCTGATCCGATCCTGCAGCGGGCCTTACTGCTTACGATCAACGGTGTGGCTGCTGGCCTGCGAAATACTGGTTGATCACTAACTATTGAAGGTGCTTTGAGTGTGCTCAAGTCCTCGTGTGATTAGAGATTCAACTACATCTGCACCACGCACAATGAACTCGCCCAAATCGGCCTGTTCAACCTTTGAAAAGGCCTTAAGGACGAAGTCGGCTGGATCTTGTTGACCCATGGGCCGTCCAATCCCAAGTCGTACTCGAAAATACTCTGGCGTTGCAAAGGCAGAGGTCATTGATTTGAGTCCATTGTGTCCATTATCGCCACCTGAAAACTTGCAACGAATCGTAGAAAATCCAATATCGAGCTCGTCATGTAATGCGATGATCGCATCAGTCTGAACTGAGTAAAAATTTGCAAGTGCCTTGAGGGGGCCGCCCGTCTCATTCATGTAGCCCTTAGATTTTGCAAGAATAATCGACTCAGTGTCATCGCCAATACCTAATTTATAGGCCGCGATCTCGGTTCGGGATTTATGCGAAGAGAGTTTGAGCTTATGCCGATGAAGGAGCTCATCGATCACCATCTGTCCTACATTATGGCGTGTGGCAGAGTATTGATCCCCAGGGTTACCGAGTCCGACTACTAACCACACCATACGACCAATCGTAAGGGTTAAGAGTCTTTCTTCTCGGCATCAGCTGCAGGTGCTTCAGCGCTCGCATCGGCTGCCACGACAACAGGGGCAACTTCCTCAACGATAGTTGAGCGCTCTGAGATGTGAACAACGATCATCTTTGGATCTGATTCGAGAACGACTCCTGCAGGAAGCACGACATCGCCAGCGTAAAGGGATAGACCCGCTGCGAGTCCGGTGATATCGAGTTCAAGGAAGCTAGGGATTGCAGTTGCTTCGACCAAAACATCGATTGTGTTGTTAACATGCTCAAGAATTCCATCGCGGTCGTACTCGCCCGTGGCGTGGACTGGGACGGAGACAACGACTTTTTCTCCACGACGAACAAGCACTAGATCTACATGCTCAAGGATCTGCTTGAGAGGGTGTCGAACAATCGCCTTAGGCAGGGTTAGCTCGGTCTTTCCATCGATAACGATGTCGAGCAAGACGTTTGACTGCTTCAAGGCAACGCCAAGTTCGCGAGCCGGAAGTGTTATGTGCTGAGGCTTCTCGCCATGACCGTAGATGACGGCTGGGACCAAACCATCGCGACGTGCACGACGTGATGCGCCCTTACCAAATTCGGTACGAACAACACCATTGATAGTGATCTCTGCCATTTTAAATTACTCCTCTAGTGAAAACTTCGGTTTCAACACAAAGTTCCAGTGAGGATTCGAATCCTAAACCGTCGATTACGGAAGTACTTTCACACCCTCGCCGGAACAGGCCAAAGATTAGCCTGGTGAGTACAGATTAAGCAAATTGCGCTTAGGAATGGCCATCAAAGAGGCTTGTGACCGAACCATCCTCGAAGACTTCGCGAATCGCCCGTGCAATCAGTGGTGCAATTGATAAGACTGTGAGGCCCTCAAACTTCTGTTCATCTGTGATCGGAAGTGTGTTCGTTATGACAACTTCAGATGCCTTGCAATCACGTAGCCGCTCAGATGCTGGACCAGAGAAGACCCCATGAGTTGCAGCAACGATGACATCCTTTGCACCGGCCTCGAATAAAGCATCCACTGCCTTCGTGATTGTGCCAGCAGTATCGATCATGTCATCGATAACAACGCATGTCTGCCCTTGCACATCACCAACAACGCGACCAACGACCGCCTCATTAGGAACTCGAGGGTCACGAGTCTTATGGATAAAGGCGATCGGGCAACCTCCCAAAAGATCTGACCAGCGCTCAGCGACACGGACTCGACCTGAGTCTGGTGAGACGATTGTCAGGCGTGCGCGATCGACCTTGCTGCCGACATAGTTTGCAAGCATCGGAAGTGCGAAGAGATGATCAACGGGGCCATCGAAAAAGCCTTGAATCTGTGATGCATGAAGATCGACGACCATCAAGCGATCGGCGCCCGCTGTTTTGAAGAGATCGGCCATTAAGCGCGCAGATATCGGCTCGCGTCCACGATGCTTCTTATCTTGACGTGCATAGCCATAAAAGGGGGTGACGACAGTGATCCGTTTAGCTGATGCCCGCTTAAGAGCATCGACCATTATCAGTTGTTCCATGATCTGCTTATTGACCGGAGCCGAGTGACTTTGCAAGACGAATGCATCGCAGCCGCGAACAGATTCCTCAAAGCGGACAAAGATCTCACCATTCGAAAAGTCATATGCAGATGTTGGTGTTAACTCCACACCTAATTCAGAGGCGACATCATCTGCTAGTTCGGGATATCCGCGTCCTGAAAATAAGCGTAAGCGCTTCTCAGAAGATAACCGGATCTCTCCCATGTTTAGCCCTTCTTTTTCCTTGCCTCGGCCGCCTGAGCAGATTTGCTGCCTGCACGCTTGCGCAGGACCCAATCTATTACATTTCTCTGCTTGGCTCGGCCAACACCGATCGCACCCGCTGGGACATCCTCGGTTATCACAGATCCGGCCGCGGTATATGCGCCATCACCAATAGCCACTGGTGCTACGAGCATCGTGTCACTTCCGATACGCACATGATCACCAATTGTTGTGTGGTGCTTATTTTCACCGTCATAGTTGACGAAGATCGTCGCTGCACCAATATTGCTGCCCTCACCGATAGTGGCATCACCAACATATGAGAGATGTGGGACTTTTGATCCCGTGCCAACCGTCGTATTCTTTATCTCAACAAATGCCCCGGCCTTTGTGCTATCACCGAGCACTGTGCCATCACGCAGATAGGTGAATGGCCCCACTGTCGCAGACTGGCCAATCACAGAGTTGATAGCAATAGATTCAAGGACCGATGCACCCTGCTTCACAACACAGTCTTTCAAGGTCGTGCGCGGGCCGATGACGGCACCTTTAGCGATCGTGGTCGTACCCATAATGGTGCTGCCAGGATGAATAGTCACATCATGGGAGAGCTTGGCCGTGATATCTATCCATGTTGTCGTGGGATCGATAATCGTCACTCCCTCGCGCATCCACTTATCATTGATGCGATCACGCAATAGCGCGGCACTTTCAGCTAGTTGCACACGATCATTGACTCCGAGAATCTCGGTAAAATCATCAATCATAACTGCGGCGATCGACTCACCCTTACGCTTTAAGATTCCAATGACATCGGTCAGATACAACTCTTTTTGTGAATTTGTATCTGTAATCTCTCCAATGGAGCCTGCTAATTTGACACTATCGAATGCGTAAACTCCTGAATTAATCTCACAGATGAATCTCTCATCATCAGAGGCATCTCGCTCTTCAACGATGCGAGAGAGCTCACCATTATCATCACGGATGATGCGCCCATATCCTGTTGGATCAGGGTGTTCGGTGGTCAAAACCGATGCACTAAATTTTCCATTGATATGCGCCTCTAGGAATGCCGCAAGTGACTGGCCTGTGAGCATCGGCGTATCACCGGCTAAGACCAGAGTTGTACCCCGAAAGGCTTCACCGCTCAGGGCTAACTGAACTGCATGGCCTGTTCCACCGCGCCGTTCTTGAACAATAGTTATTGCAGATGGGGCAATCTGGGCGATATGTTCCTGAACACTCTCTCGATCGGCTCCGACAACGACGCGTGTCTGCGCCGGCTTAAGGTGATCAACTGCGGCGAGTACATGTCCAAGTAATGAGCGACCAGCAACGGTATGAAGAACCTTTGCCTGCTCTGATTTCATCCGTGTTCCGTCACCTGCTGCAAGAATTATCACGGTCTCTACGGCCACACATGAATCCTATCGCTCCGCCACCAGGTATCGATCCTGGACCCTGGGCTTCAAAGGCCCATGTGCTAGCCACTACACAATGGCGGAACCTATATTCTCCCTTATAAAGCCAGTGCTTGCGACCAATGCCTCTGAAATTAGGAGAGAACTTTCGCCCCCACAACTGGTCCAAATGCGCGCACAACGCTTCCTACGACACCACTCGCCGTTAACGCCACCGCTAAATCAAGACCCGCCTCTTCATCACTTACTAAGAATGCAACGGTTGGGCCAGAGCCAGAGACCAGTGCACCAAGGGCTCCATACTCTTGACCAACATCTAAAACCAATCGCAGCGCCGGGCGCAATGAACATGCCGCCGCTTGTAGATCATTTATCAGATATTTACCGACTGACTTTGCATCAGCAGCTAAGAGTGCCTGCATGAGATGCTCGTTAGTTTGTGGCTCGATAATCTCAGACTCTGATCGCAAGCGATCGCACTCGTTGTAAACGGCTGGCGTAGATAGACCAACACTGGATAGGGCTAAAACCCAGTGATAAGTGCCGCGTGAGAGTGCTGCAGTTAATTGATCACCATGTCCTGTCCCTATCGCAGTCCCTCCACTTAACATGAATGGGATATCACTTCCTAACTGTGCAGCAATCTCTGACATCTCCTCACGGCTCATTCCGAGAGAATATAAATAATCTATCGCGACGATTGCTGCCGCTGCATCTGCGCTTCCCCCAGCCATTCCTCCTGCGACTGGAATTGACTTCTTGATTTCAATGTGGGCATCAATCTCTAAGTCATACTCTTTGGCAAGTAATGTAATTGCTTTCATCGCTAAATTACTGTCATCTTGTGGAACCCCGTGTGTCTGATCTCCCACTAATGAGATAGTCAAACCACTCTTTGGAGGGCTAAAAGTCACAGTGACATCATCGAAGATTGAGATCGCTTGAAAGACACTGACAACGTTGTGAAAGCCATCGGTCTCACGTGGGCCGACTGAAAGTTGCAGATTGACCTTTGCGGGAACGCGTACGGTCACGCTCTTGACTGGCATGAGTTGACCTTATTGCCTTGGCTAGACATTGTCAGGTTCAGATAACGCTATGGAATAAAAACTTGAGATCTCAAGAGCCTCTCCACGTAGAGTCGGATCGATACCTGCTCGTATCAGAATCTCCTCTGCCGCCGCAGATGAGCCATACAAAGAGGAGAGGGCAGAGCGCAACATTTTTCGGCGTTGGGCAAATGCTGCATCGATTATTGCAAAGCATTTTCTACGCAGGCTCTCATCACCTGGGCTGGCACGGCGTGTGAATGCGACGAGCTTTGAATCCACATTTGGTACTGGCCAGAAAACCGAGCGCGAGACCGAACCCGCTGCCTTAACTTCGGCCCACCACGCCGCTTTAAGCGATGGAACGCCATACTCCTTTGTACCGGGATTACCCGCAAGGCGATCTGCGACCTCTGCCTGCACCATGACAACCCCTGAGCGAAGCGTTGGAAACCTCTCTAAGAGATGCAGAAGAACTGGGACTGAGATGTTATAGGGCAAGTTAGCAACCAAGACCGTTGGTTGAATATGAAGCTCTTCCAAGGAGAGTGCATCTGCGTGTATTACTGTCAAATTTTCAGGATGTTCGCTGTATCGTGAGATTGTTAATGGGAGCGCTGTCGCGAGGCGATGATCAATCTCAACTGCGATGACCGATGCGGCGCTCTCTAGCAACGCTAAGGTCAATGATCCCAGACCCGGACCGATTTCCAATGCGATGTCATCTTGAGTGACACCTGCGATACGTACAATCTTGGTACAGATATTTGAATCGATAACAAAGTTTTGACCTAGCGATTTTGAGGGTTTTAAATCTAAGGCTGCTGCTAATTCGCGAATCGCGGCAGCTCCAAGCAGGCTCATGAGGTGAATGAGCCAAAGACTCGTTCGGCGTTATTGCCCAATGCCAAGGCTAGTTCGCCTACATCGCACTTACGCTCTAAGGCCATCGCACGCACGATATGTGCGACTTGAGCGGGTGTATTAGTCGCTCCCCGGTGTGGCATTGGTGCCAAAAATGGTGAGTCAGTCTCGACCAATAACTGATCCATAGGAACCAACTTGAGTGCTTCTCGCAGGCCAGGAGCATTTTTGAAGGTCACAGTGCCTGCAAATGAGAGTAGATAGCCGCGCTCGATACATACCTTTGCCATACCTACATCACCTGAAAAACAGTGGAAGATGACGTTTGGTGGAGCACCAACCTCGAGCAGAATCGACAAAATATCATCATGCGAGTCGCGATCGTGGATGACCAATGCTTTGTTGGTCTTCTTTGCTAATTCAATATGCCATTTGAATGAGGTTTGTTGGCGTCCTCTAAGCTCTGGCGGAGTTCTAAAATAATCGAGTCCTGTCTCTCCGATTGCACGTACACGTGGATGGTGGGCAAGTTCGGCGATGATCGCAAGATCTGCCTCTAGATCAGCGACTATGGGAGCCTCGTTTGGGTGCAGGGCAACTGTGGCCAATACAGAGGTTCTCCATTTCTCTGCCGCAGCTACACACCACCGTGATTGCTCTGCCGAATATCCAACTTGGACTATACGATCAACATTGACTGATCGTGCTTGAGCAATCACTTCGCCAACCTCGGCTGAATCAGGTGCGGTGTCGGTGATGATCTCCATATGAGCATGTGAATCTACGGTTGGAACAGGTAAGGGCTCTGGCAAAGGTGCTTGTTTGCGATCACTATCGCGGGTGTGGCGATCGGCCATATCTCTTAAACGTTATCCTCTAAGCGAGGGAACAAAGATGCAACCTTCGTAACAGTCACACCTTGCGGTAATTGACCCCATCGTGCGACATCACCGATTTTTTGGGCAGAGAGATCTCCCAAGACTGTCTGTGCGCCCAAACTGTCCCACAAAATCTCACACGTTGATGGCATAAGCGGATTTAATAGGACGGCAAGAGCGCGAAGTGATTCGGCAGTGTTATATAAAATCTCATTCAATGCACTTTCATTTGCTGGATCCTTCGCCAAGATCCAGGGCTCTTTTTCAGTCACATAACCATTGACCGTCTTGCAAAACTCCATGATTGCAAGGATTCCGCCTTGAAAATCTAGAGCGCAAATCGCTGAGTCGGCCTGGGCCACCGCCTTCACAAGCTCTGCCTCAAGAGCCACATCATGGCTTACAGCAGGTAGGCGACCATCACAGTATTTCTCGATCATCGCAGCTGAACGAGATACCAAGTTACCAAAATCATTGGCTAGCTCAGATGTGTAGCGCGCCGACATGTCCTCCCATGAGAACGAGCCATCACTACCAAATGGTATTGCTCGCAGAAAGTAGTAGCGAAATGCATCGATACCAAAATGATCGGTGATGTCTTTCGGTGCGATCCCAGTCAACTTACTCTTACTCATCTTCTCACCACCCACCAGCAACCAACCATGGGCAAATACTTTCTTGGGTACCTCAATACCTGCCGCCATGAGCATCGCTGGCCAGATGACTGCATGGAATCGCAAAATATCCTTACCAACTAAGTGCACATCGGCTGGCCAGGTACTTGCGAATTTTTTACCCCCCTCACTATCTGGGGTATCGGTAAGGCCAACTGCCGTTGCATAATTTAAGAGCGCATCAAACCACACATACACAACTTGATTGGTATCCCAAGGGACGGGGATTCCCCAGTCGAATGTGGAACGTGAGATAGATAAGTCTGAGACCCCACTCTCTAAAAAAGCAATCACCTCATTGCGTGCACTCTCTGGCGCACAGGCATCTGGGTTAGCGCGGTAATGCTCAAGTAAGCGCTGCGAAAACCCTGATAGTTTAAAGAACCAGTTATTTTCATTCACTAGTTCAATCGGCTTACTATGAGTAGGACAGCATTTTTGGCCATCAATCTCAATAAGGTCACCGGGCAGTTTGAACTCTTCGCAGCCGACACAGTAGGGACCTTCATACTTTCCCTCATAAATATGCCCAGAATCTTTCAGGGATTGTAGAAATTTTTGAACTCTCACTGTATGACGCTCTTCAGTTGTGCGTATGAAGTCATCGTTGGCGATATTTAGAGCGTCCCAGTTGGGCTTCCATGCATCGCGCACCAATCGATCTACCCAGAGCTGTGGCACCGTATTGTTCTCCTCGGCAGTGCGCATCACCTTTTGGCCGTGCTCATCGGTGCCAGTCAAAAACCAGACTGACTCCCCCTTCTGACGATGCCAACGGGTAAGGACATCACCGGCAACGGTTGTGTAGGCGTGACCAATATGAGGGGCATCGTTGACGTAGTAAATCGGCGTCGTGAGATAAAAGGACTTGGTCACAGGCTCATCTTATTCGCATCGACTACGGCTGCATAAACTAATCGCTTAGCGATACCAAACTCTTGTGCCACGGATGCGATTGCTGCTTTACGATCCATACCTGCACTCTCAAACTCACGAACACGAGCAACCATCTCTTCAGCCGTCATAGTTGCTGAGTCGGTTTTTGCTCCCGAGATGACCAGGGTGATCTCTCCCAGCACCTCATTGTTATCGGCCCATAATGAGAGCTCGGCTAATGGAGCACGAATCGTTTGCTCATATCGCTTTGTCATCTCCCGACAGATTGCACCGCGTCGATCTGCACCAAATACTGCAATCGCATCGACTAGGCAATCACCTAAGCGATGTGGCGCCTCGAAGAAGACCATTGTGCGCTCTTCATGTCGAAGTTTTTCAAAGGCAGATGCTCGTGCCCCGCCTGCGCGGGGAGGAAAGCCCTCAAATGTGAATCGGTCTGTGGGCAGACCAGATAAGGTGACTGCCATTGTCACCGCACTCGGACCTGGAATCACACTGACCTCGATCCCGAGTTCAATCGCAGCCCGCATCAGGCGAAAACCTGGATCGCTAATCGTGGGCATGCCGGCATCTGAGACGATTAATACTGTTGCACCGTTTTGTAGTTGTTCCAATAGTTCACGTGTCCGCTCATCTTCATTACCCTCAAAAAAAGAGAGCACTTTGGCGCTGAACGTGGTTCCAATATCTGCACAAAGGCGGTGAAATCTACGCGAATCTTCAGCGGCGATAAGAGTCGCACTCTCAATGGCCGCCCTCAGACGTGGGCTTGCATCACCGGGGTTACCGAGTGGGGTCGCAGCCAAGATAAGCGCCATTGAGCAATCATCTCAGTAATTTCCCTCATTTGAGCCCATACGATTACTCATATGGTCACCGCGCTTGCTCCGATAGTAATCGCGCTCATGTCCTTGGCACTACGTCTAATCAATCTTTCACGGCCCAAGGGTTATGTCTTTGATGAGGTCTATTACGTTGATGGAGCTCGAGATTTTTTAAAATTTGGTGTCGAAGTATCGGCAGACCAACCAGAGTTCATCGTCCATCCTCCTGTTGGGAAATGGCTTATAGCACTCGGGATGCAGATCTTCGGAGACAATGAGTTTGGTTGGAGATTTGCGACTGCGATAGTTGGAACTCTTACTATCTTGCTCTTCGCTCGTTTTGTACACGTTCTCTTCTTTTCACCGGTTCTAACTGCAATGGGTGCAGCTTTGATGGCGATGGATGGAATGATGCTTGTACATTCACGGACCGCTCTATTGGATCTCTTTCTGACTTTCTTCGTATTACTTGCCGTATATTTTTGGCATCAAGAACTCCACTGGTATGCAGCCATCGCGATTGGTTTGGCGATGGGAACAAAGTGGAGTGCACTCTATTTCTTATTCGCTATCGGAACCATCTCGCTTTACCAAAGCTTTACCTCGCACTCTGGAAAGCAAATCATCAGACCAACTCTCATTAGATTTACACAATATGGATTGCTCCCAGTCGCAATTTATATCTCTACATGGAGTGGATGGTTTGCGAGTGCACGTGGGTGGGATCGTCAATGGTCCTCAAATCCCTTTGCATCATGGTGGCACTATCACGCAGAGATGCTCGGCTTTCATACGGGCCTGACTGAGCAACACTCGTATCAAGCAAATCCTTGGAGTTGGTTGATCATGGCTCGGCCAACATCTTTCTTCTATGAATCACCTCAAGGGTGTGAGTCAAAGAACTGCGCACAAGAGGTCTTAGCTATCGGAACTCCGATTCTCTGGTGGATAGGCACTATCGCCATCGCCATCGTGTTGGGCTTCTGGCTGCGCTCAGTGGCTTTAAAACGATTTGAATGCGTGCCCTCTATCGTCATCCTGGGCATGAGTGCGGGGTATCTTCCATGGTTTTTCTTTCAGGAACGGACCGTTTTTACCTTCTACGCGGTCATCTTTGAGCCCTTCGTAATTTTGGCGATTATCTACTGCGCAAAGCTTCTCCTGAATAGCTCTCTAGCACCGGGAACATCCATCAGTATCGTCGGTGGGCTCATAGTGCTTGTCTTTCTCAACTTCATTTACTTTTTGCCACTCTTTACCGGTGAAGTCATAGATTATTCAGAGTGGTTAAAGCGGATGTGGTTTAGCTCCTGGATTTAATTACTCGTTAGATGCCCGTGATTTCTTTAGGCGCTCTACTGCCTCATCTGCAAGTTGTTGATCGAATATCTCATCTCGCGAAGGTGAGGCAGCGGCGAGTGCCTCACGTTCGAGCCGCTCTTGCTCATCACTCCATACACCCGGTGTTGTCAGATCAATGACTCGTTTCGAGACTATCGCCTTAGGTGCACTGACATATGTTGGTGCAGGAACATCTGCTGGTTGCCATGAATTGCGAACCGATGCACTTCCTTGAGGTAGGAGAACCACTCCTTTGAGTTCGCGCTCTGAGAGAGGAATCCAATGCTCCTGTGAACTCTTTGGAGTCACAACCTCAACGAGATTCGTGGCAGAGACCCCCGATGTCCGCCTGTGTAGCTGTTGGATACGACGGTGTTGGATACTGTCAGCGATAGTTTGACGTCGCACATTCGCTATATAGATGAGAATCCCTGTCGCAGGGATAAGGGCATATAAGAACGGCATAGATTTCATGAACCCACCTACAAGCGTTGTTGTGAGAGAAAAAGTTAGTAGAACAAATATGATCCGCCGGCGCATCAATAATTGGGCAATCTTGGCCTCGCGGTCTAAATCAATATGGAGGTGAGCGCTATCGTGATTTGCATTTGGTGTGGAATTAGCGACGACTGTCAGTGCAACTTTGAATCGCTCAACTGACTTGCCTGAGAACTCGTTGCGGTCATGAATCCAGCGGGGTGCAAAGTATGCGACCCACATACCGATGATCGCAATATAGATAAGCCCAGACGTCATGATGGTCAAAGATAAGGCAGAACTGATTACTTTTGCGGGATTTAGGGGTTACTTGATAGAAGGATTTTCTTTGACGAAGCACATGTGGTCGCGCCAATCTCCATTAATATGTAAATAGCGTGCGCGATCACCTTCAAATATATATCCCGCTTTCTCGGCAACTTTACGAGAGGCAATATTTTCGGGGCGAAGGTTAATCTCAAGGCGGTGTAGCAGCAGATGAGTGAATGCGAAGTTCGTCAAAAGCTCTACTGCCCTTGTTGTATAGCCTTTATTTGCAAAATTATGGTCGATCCAATATCCAATGTGGCCTCCCCGCAGCGCCCCATAAATCACGCCGCCGAGGGAGATCTGCCCTATGAGATTGCCACCTTGCCAGATTGCAAATGAGAAGGATCGCCCACGCCGTGCCTCGCTATTAAGGCTCCGAACCATCTCAAAATATGAGGGAAGTGCCTGCTTGTCCGCTCTTGCATTGAGGGTTGGGACTGTGGCCTCCCATGGCGCCAACCATGCACGATTTTCTGCACGCAGCGAGTTCCATCGCCAGCGATCTCGAAACCTTAGGGGCCGAAGAGAGATCGACTCCCCTGGAACAACTACGGGCCAACGCTGATTCATGGCCTAATTAAATATATCTACGTTCAAGTATCACTGCAGTGACTGTATCCCCGGCCGAAAGATGTGTTTCTTGTTCGGCTACTGCTATAAAAGCAGTAGCGTCAGAGAGCGTTGAAATCTCCTCTTGATTCTCAAGTGGCATGACTGATTGTGCATCCTCTGAAAGAGTTGCACGAATATATGAGCGCACTCCCGAGGCAGACTCAATGGCTTTTTCAAGTTTTGCACTCACTGATGGACGATGAATGGTTGCCGCACCGAGCATCGTCCGAATCATTGGACGGACAAAGAGTTCAAATGAGATGTATGCCGCTATTGGATCACCCGGAAGTGTTATCACTGGAACCTTATCTGGGCCGATCTGACCAAAGTTATGACGACCACTCATCTCGATCGCCAACTCGACCGTTGTAATCTCACCAATTCTCGAGAGCGTGCGGGTGATCAGATCAAATGAGTCATCTTGACGCTCACCACTGATAATAATTAAATCAGCACGGACTAGTTGATCCTCAATAACACTCTGAAGTTCATCCTCATCATCTGGAATCGAATGGACGCGATATGCAACTGCACCTACTTCGCGCACGGCAGTTGTTAGGAGCCACGAGTTTGTTTCATACTCCTCTTGACCTGTGAGCGTTGTACCTGGCTCAACAAGATCCGGGCCGGCTGAGAGGACAACCACTCGAGGATGAGGGCGAGTGGGCAAGTGATCTCTTCCGATTGATGCGGCTAGCCCGATCTGGGTCGAGCGGATTCGACTACCCGCGCGCATGACAAGGCGCTCCCCTGCGTAAATATCCTCTGAGAGCGTGGCCCCATGTGCATCCAGAAGTGGCATTTCAAAAGAGTCAAGAGGTTTGCAGATTGCAAGTAGAGAGGTGAGAAAAGCATCTACTCGCGTGTGCTCTGCCATAATCACACCATACTTGTTGGGCAGTGGATTCGCTGGGATTTGGCCCACAAATGACTGGGAGAAAAGAGATGAATCAGAACACAGTTAAGAAAGCGCTCCGTGAACGCTTACGTCGTGAACGTAGCCAGAGATTTATCCCATCGAACTTCAATCTTATTTTAAAATCACCTGAGTTAGTCGCGGCATCGACCGTTGCCTCTTACTTCTCATATGGAGTTGAGCCAAGTACGACAGATATCAATCAGGCATTGCTACGAGATGGAAAACGTTTGTTACTGCCGCGAGTAGATGGTGAACTCCTTGATTGGATTGAGTGGGGTGGCGATGAAAGCCAACTCACGATCACTCAGAATCTCTCAGAGCCGATTGGGAATCCAGTCTCTGATCTAGACGGTATCGATGTGATCATTGTTCCTGCCCTACACATCGATCAGAACGGCTACCGACTTGGACAGGGAGGTGGCTTCTATGATCGTGCTCTTGCTCATCTCCCAGGATGGAAAATCGGACTTGTCCATGCAGGAGAGCTTTCAACTACGGATCTTCCACGAGAGCCACATGACATCGCCTTGGATGCAGCAGCAACGCCATCAGTTCTTGTGCGTTTTAAATCCTAAAAATGTGGAAGGTTTCGCGCCATGACGATACGTTGAATCTGATTTGTGCCCTCGTATATCTGAGTTAGTTTTGCATCTCTCATCATCCGCTCCACAGGATAATCCGATACATACCCATATCCACCTAGGACCTGAATCGCATCTTGAGTGACTCTCATCGCCATATCACTAGTGAAGCATTTACTTGCCGCCGAGAAGAAGCGCAGGTCCTTCTCATTGTTCTCACTCTTTACTGCGGCGGCATAGGTAAGTTGGCGTGCAGCCTCGATATTCATGGCCATCTCAGCCAACATAAACTGAACGGCTTGAAAATCAAATATCTCCTTACCAAACTGCTTACGCTCATGTGAATATTTAGTTGCAACATCGAGAGCTCCTTGGGCAAGACCCAAGGCCTGTGCAGCGATTGTGATTCGTGTGTGATCTAAAGTGTTCATTGCAAGGGCAAAACCTGCACCGATTTCGCTGATTCTGCGATCATCACCAAGTTTCACATTATCAAAGTAGACCTCACGAGTCGGAGAGCCTCGAAAGCCCATCTTCTTCTCAGGTGCCCCAAAAGAGATTCCAGGATCGGATTTCTCTACAACAAAAGCCGTAATTCCCTTGGAGCCAAGGGATGCATCACCCTGTGCGACAACCGTGTAGAACTCAGAGACACCGGCGTTAGAGATCCACTTCTTACTTCCATTCAATATCCAACCATCACCATCGCGCTCGACCTTTGTGCGTAGCGCAGATGCATCTGAGCCCGCCTCAGATTCAGAGAGACAATAAGAGAAGCCTTTTCCCGCGACTAACTGTGATAACCAGCGTTGCTTCTGCTCTTCATTCCCACCCAGTATGAGAGGAAGTGAGCCAAGTTTGTTTACTGCAGGTATCAGTGATGATGCTCCGCAGGCCCGTGCAACTTCCTCGATAATAATCACAGTTGCTAAGGCATCGGCGCCATCCCCACCATATTGCGTTGGAACATGCGCTGCGCTCAGACCAGCTTTCTGTAATGCATCGGCCGCCTCTTGCGGATATCGGTGATCCTCATCGACAGATTGGGCGAAGGGGGCTATCTCTTTATCTGAAAGCGCACGCACGCTAGAGCGCAGATCTTTGTACTCACGCGACAGGTCGAATAGATTCTCCATTAGGGCTCCTTTCTATCGCGTTTATCTAACTCCTGCAAATAGAGATTATATTGCGCAAGATCATCAGGCATCCCCATGGCAGCGGCTCTGGCAGCATTGCGATCTATTCGTCGTGCTTCACGAGAATCATCTTTTACCCAACTGATGAAAGTCACCACTAAGGCCAAGAGGATTGGGATCTCGCCCATCGCCCAGCCCACTGAACCACCTAAGCGCTGATCAGCCAAGAAATCATTGAGCCATGGTGTCTTAAGTGATGCGAAATATCCCTTATCAATCAAGGTAGTTGATGACATCAAAGCTACCGAGAAAAATGCATGGATGCTCATAGCTGCAAGCACAATTACGATCCGGACTAAATGTGGGATGCGTCGCGGATTTGGATCGATACCGAGAACAACATGGAAGAAAAGGACTCCTGTCAGAATAAAGTGGATGTTCATGAGCAGATGTCCCTCATGACTTTGCATCATCGATCCGAATAGATCCGTGAAATACAGGACAAACAGAGAGCCATCAAAGAGTGCAAGAGCGGTGATCGGATTGGTAAATATGACTGCCAACTTAGAGTGCAATGCAGTCAAAAGTGTTCCCCGCACACCGCGCTCACTTGATTGACGAGCCTGCGGCAGTGTTCGCAGGGCGAGTGTGATGGGTGCCCCAAGTACGATCCCAATCGGTGCGATCATTCCAAGAACCATGTGCGCAATCATGTGATAAGAGAAAGAAAACTGTGCATATAAACCCAGACCACCACTTGTCGCAAAATCGATCGCGCTTACTCCTAAAGCAAAAGCAATAGTTCTACCAACTGGCCACTTGTCACCTCTGCGGGTAAGGACCACTACACCCTTTACGTATAGCGCCACTGCGATGATCAAAAGACCAATCATTAATCCATCAGGCTCGTAGCCAAAAATGATCCGGGCAAATGTTGGCTCAGCGGGAGTGGATATACCTGAGATCGCAATTTGCGGATCGAACTCGGAGGCACCCACACGCTCTGGTGGATGATGTGTTGAGAGCCATGCACCCATCGCAAGGGTGAAGGCCATGATCAGGGCCTCAATGAATATCAGGCGCGTTAAAATCGGCCAGCCGATCCGATCCCGATTAGCGAGGTTTCTTCGCTGGAGATAACTGATTGTGAGTAAGACGAGTACGAGGGCGATCTTTGCCATGACGATGTATGCATATGTACTCGACCAGGCCTCTTTGAAATTCAAACGTGTTAATGCATTCACGCTACCGCTTGCGACAACGGCGATTGCCGCCCAAAGTGCTAGCTGGCTAAAGCGTGGAACCGCGATTGGACGATCCGCAGGATTCAACACAGTAAGAGCGAAGATGCCGCCCACCCACAGAGAGAGTGCAACGACATGTATAACCAGAGAGCCGATCGCTAATCCATGAGAGCCACTCGATTGCGCATGGCTCTGGAAGACCGGCGCCACCAATCCAAGGAGAGAGAGAGCCATCACGAGCACCGTTGAGAGAATCTTTTTGATACGAAAGGCGAGGGCGGCGACGAGCAAGGCTACAAGAGTCTGAAAGAAGAGATACTGACCTAAAGTGACCTGCGTGATGAATGATCGCAGAGTCGTTGCATCAAAAGCATCAGATATAGGTTTTTCTAAGAGCTCTGCAACGGCTGAAACAATGGTGCCAAAGGCTCCTAGTGACCATGCCAGTGCAGATGCCCACAATAAGCGCCGTAGTTTCTGAGCCTGAGTCGAGAGTCTGCCCTCTGAATCTAAAAGTAAGAAAGCCATCGTGAGGAGAGTCCCGATAGTTGAAAAACTTGCGATGAGCGAAAGATATTTAGAGAAAAGCTCGAGCGCGATCATCGATCCCTGAATAGCTTACGTGCATAGAGTGATAGCCCAACTAAAACAAAGAAGGCGGTTATCAAAAGTGCAATAATGAAAATATTTGTTCCCCAACTACTACTGGCGGGATTTTCTGGCACCGTTGGTATCGGAGTTGGCTCTGATGGCGTGATCACACTTGGTGCTGAAAAGTTGAATGTAAATGATCCCTGTAATGGTGCCTCACCCTCCGAGAAGAGGGTGTATGAGACTCGATAGATTCCAGATTCGGTGAGTGGTTTTAATCCAATCGAGGCGCTTGCACCATTTACTGCAATCGTCCCGTCATCGACGCGGATTCCAGATGGATCGGTAACCATCATCTCGTTTGCATCCTCTATGAGAGGGATTTGGGTCGTGAGAGTTACCGAGCTCGGTGGGATGGTAAGAGAGGAACCACTGATCGGAGAGGTGGTAATCAAGGAGTTGCTGGCGGCACTGCTCATTCCCACATAGGCAAGAGTGATGAGCAACACCACTAGAGCCTTCAGTTTCAACTTAGCCCCTCTGTTTTCTCATCTGGATTCGACCCTATCGTGCCACTTCTTTAGACTTGGCATCTACCCCAAATAGGGCTTATCACCAAGATTCGGAGCCGGTATGCCTACCTATCAATACGCATGTACCGCCTGCTCTCACGAGTTCGAGGCGATTCAATCCTTCTCCGATGACTCCCTGACGATTTGTCCCGCATGCTCTGGTGAGATTCGAAAGATCTACTCTGCCGTAGGTGTTGTCTTCAAAGGCTCTGGCTTTTATAAAACCGACTCGGTTGCAAAGAAAACAACTGGGGAAAGTACAACCCCTGCGCCGGCTACCCCGGTTACCCCAGCTGCTGCCGCTCCTGCAACAGCGGCACCAAAGGCGGATTAATTCTCGTGGTGCGGTGGTTTATCTGAAGCAATTTCCTCATCGCGTTGGGCAGAATCTGCTCCGGCCTGCGGATCAATCTCATCGGAAGTCACTTTAGGAAATAGCTCGCTCATGTATAACAGTCTAGATGTAGAAACAGGAGTCAGGTGTGTTTGAGAGACTAGGTAGATTCATTGTCAGAAATAGCAGACTAACCCTCACGCTATTCCTGTTGGGCACAATCGCAGCAGGTGCTATCGGCTTCCAAGCATTCGGACGTCTCGATAGTGGTGGCTACTCTGACAAGGGTAGCGAGTCCTACAAGGCCACGGATTACATAATCAATAAATTCAAAGTTCAAGAGCCTGTTGTGACATTAGTTGTGGACTCGACATCAAGTGTGGATGATCCAGTTGTAAGTGTAAAAGGTATCGCCCTTGAAAGAGAAGTTCGTGCGATCAAAGGGGTTACTAAGACGTATTCATATTGGTCAACAGGTGGTGCCCCATCAATGAAATCACGAGACGGGAAAGCCTCATTTATTCTTGTGTACGCCGATTTCAAAGCCGATGATTGGGATGGATTCAGCGCACTTGGTGCGCAGATTCAAAAAAGCTTTGATGGTGAATATCAAGGCTTACAAGTCTATGCCGGCGGAGCCGGAGTCATCACTCATGCAATCAATAAGCGAATCGAAAAAGACCTTGTTCTGGCCGAATCAATCGCCATACCTCTGACATTTCTTTTATTGATGTTCGTATTTGGAGCATTAGTCGCATCGGTGATGCCTTTATTCGTCGGGATCACGGCGATTTTGGGCTCCTTCTTCTTGATATTTCTTTTGAGTCACTTCACCAATGTCAGTGTCTTTGCTCTCAACCTCATTACTGGCCTGGGTTTGGGCCTTGGAATCGATTACGCCTTGCTTATGGTGAATCGTTTTCGTGAGGAGCTTCACCATGGAAAGAGCGTTGAGGAATCAGTCGTCACGACCGTTGCAACTGCAGGTAAAACCGTCTTCTATTCAGGATTGACTGTTCTGGTCACGATGGCCTCTCTGCTTTTCTTTCCACTAGATTTCCTAAAATCATTTGGCTATGCAGGAATCGCCGTCATCTCTCTTGCCATTATTGGTGCAGTCCTTGCTCTTCCAGCCTTACTTGCGATTCTGGGTGAAAGAGTAGATAAAGGTGTTGTTCGACGTGGTGCAATTACGCCGAAGGAGGATGGTCGCTGGGCGCGCACTGCCCGCGCGGTAATGCATAGACCGTTACCAGTGGTGATCGCATCTCTTCTCGTGCTGGGCATCATGGCAGCGCCAGTTCTCAACATTGCATTTGCACAGGTCGATTCACGTGTTTTACCCGCATCTGATCGAGCAGCCTTATCTTCAAGCGTTATCGAGACTCGCTTCGATGGGTTAGTTGGTAGCCCTATCGAGGTGGTAGTCCCAAAAGGCGTAGGTCGAGAGGATCAGATCACTTCATTTCTTTCCAAGGTCAGAGATATTGATGGAATCGTGCGAGTGGGATCCTTCGAGGTTTTTGGAGAGGATATTCGAGTTCAAGTTATCTCCTCCCTTGCATCACGCAGCACAGCATCAGAGAGAGTCATCCATGAAATTCGTGCATTAGAGCGACCAGAAGGAACGTTGATTGGTGGCTCTGCCGCCGATTTCACCGACTCACAGGATGGAATCGCAGACAAACTTCCGCTGGCACTTGGCTGGATTGCATTGACTGTTCTGATTTTGATCTTTATCTTCACAGGCTCCATAATTCTGCCGATCAAAGCCATAATTCTCAATGGACTTTCACTGTGTGCCACACTCGGTGCAATCACCTGGATCTTCATCAATGGACATCTCAAATGGCTTGTCGGTGACTTTACTGTCACGGGTACCCTCGATACGGGCACGGTGATCCTGGTGGCTGTAGTCGTCTTTGGTCTATCAATGGACTACGAACTATTTCTGCTATCACGCATACGCGAAGAGCATCTTGCAGGAAAATCAAATGTTGAATCTGTGGCCGTTGGATTGCAGCGCTCGGCTAGGATTATTACCGCCGCTGCGGTCTTGCTAGCAGTTGTCTTCGCAACTTTTATCACTAGTGGGGTTACATCGATCAAAATGCTTGGCTTTGGAGTCGCCTTGGCGGTTCTACTTGATGCCACAATTGTGCGAGCGTTGTTGGTCCCAGCACTCATGCGTTTATTTGGTGAAAGCAACTGGTGGGCACCGAAGGCGCTGCGGCGCTTCACCCTGAAGCATTAAAGACTTGAAGCATTAAAAAATCGTGTCCTCGGCGGGAGTTGAACCTGCGACCTACCGCTTAGGAGGCGGTTGCTCTATCCACTGAGCTACGAGGACCTATGAAGTTCTAATCCTGCCATGAATTTAGGCTCGGGATAGACTCTCTGTAATGAAGAACTCCTTTGACGTTGTGATCATCGGTTCTGGCTTTGGCGGATCGGTCTCTGCGCTGCGTCTGCGTGAAAAGGGTTATAGCGTCGCAGTACTCGAGGCAGGACGACGCTTTCGCGATAAGGATTTTCCAAAGACATCGTGGCGCTTGCGCAAATTTCTCTACGCCCCTGTGATTGGTTGTTATGGAATCCAACGTATCCATGTTCTTCCAGATGTTCTGATCCTGGCAGGTGCAGGAGTCGGTGGGGGCTCACTTGTCTATGCAAACACTCTCTATCAACCAGGTGATGAGTATTTTAAAGACCCACAGTGGGCCTCGATAACCGATTGGAAATCAGAGTTAGCACCATGGTACGACCAGGCCCGTCGCATGTTAGGTGTTGCTCAGAATCCATATTTTTCACCCAGTGATCAAGCGATGAAAGAGGTCGCAGATGAGATGGGTGTCGGGCATACATTCAAAATGGCCGATCTTGGAATTTATTTTGGCGATGGTAAAGGTGTCCCAGCCAAAGATCCATACTTTGGTGGCGTTGGCCCAGATCGAGTTGGCTGCCAACAATGTGGTGCGTGTATGACTGGATGTCAATTCAATGCGAAAAATACTCTGCCAAAAAACTACCTTGGGTTAGCCGAGTCTGCGGGTGCGAAGGTTTTCCCGATGACCACCGTCAAATCATTCTCACACAATGCTGATGGTCTTTGGGAGATCCTAGCGGTCAAGAGCAATGATCCATTTGCTAGCATCATTAGATTTGAGGCCAAGCAAGTTATTGTTGCCGCTGGTACATACAACACACAAAAACTTCTGCATAAGATGAAGGTAAAGTCCCTGCCTAAATTATCCAATCATCTCGGCCAGCTCTCTCGAACGAACAGTGAGGCGCTTACTGGTGCCATGATGCCAAATACCGATATTGATTTCAGCGCTGGAAGTGCGATCACATCATCATTCTTTCCTGATGAGCACACTCATATTGAGCCGGTCAGATATGGGAAAGGCAGTAACTTCATGGGCTTACTCCAGACCATAATGACCGATGGATATGGCTCCAAGGGGCGCAGGAAGCATTGGCTGCGCCAGTTCATCGCTAACCCAACTCTTCTTGGAAAGATTCTGAATGTGCGCCGTTGGAGTCAGCGCACTGTCATTGCACTCACGATGCAGAACGTGGACTCATCTGTGACTGTAAGTGGAAAACGTGGTCTGTTTGGGTGGCATTTGACATCCACTAATGATTTATCAAAGCCAAATGCCACATATATCCCTGCCGCCAATGAGGTCGTACGACGTATCGCAGATAAATATGGAGGTATCGCAGGGGGTCACATCGGTGACCTTATTGATGCACCCTTTACCGCTCATTTTGTCGGTGGATGCGTGATTGGAGATAGCCCCGATCATGGCGTGATCGATCCATATCATCGCGTTTATAACTATCCAACTCTGCATATCGTCGATGGTTCAACAATCACTGCAAACCTTGGAGTCAATCCATCACTCACCATCACCGCACAGGCCGAGCGCGCCCTGTCCATGTGGCCTAATAATGGTGATGCGGATTTGCGTCCGCAGCAGAGCGCACCGTATCGACGTATCTCCGCCATTGCTCCTCATCAACCCTTCGTGCCAGCTCACGCGATCGGTGCACTGAGAGTTTGAAAAGAGCGTAATGGAATCCTGGGCGTTAGTGACCGGTGCGACTGTAGGAATTGGTGAGAGCTTCGCCCGCCTGCTTGCATCCAAAAATTACAATATCATCCTTGTGGCCCGTGATCTATCGCGCCTGAACGAACGGGCCACTGGGCTTACAACTACCTATGGAGTGCAGACGCTCGTCATACAGGCCGATCTATCCACTGATATCGGATGTGCAACTGTTGAAAAATATATCGCCGAACATGAGATAGATGTCCTGATCAACAACGCAGGCTTTGGAATCAACAAGGCCTTCACCGTGAGTGAGTTGAAGGATGAGCAGGATCTCTTTGATGTCCTGGTGCGCACACCGATGCGACTGATGCACGTGGCACTTCCAGGGATGAAGGTGCGTGAGAAAGGAGTTATTGTCAACATTTCATCGGTTGCAAGTTTTATTGCCGGTGGAAGTTATAGCGCGGCAAAGTCCTATCTCACCGTGCTCTCTGAATCCCTACATACCGAGTTGGCTGGGACGAAGATTCATGTCAGCGCACTGTGCCCGGGCTTTACTCGCACCGAGTTTCATCAGCGCGGTCGCATGTCCATGAAGGGTCTACCCTCCTTTATGTGGCTAGATGCCGACAGACTCGTCGCAAAAGCCTGGAGTGATGCCCTCAAAGGTCGAGCGATCTCTGTCCCAGGCTGGCAGTACAAAGTATTAACTTTCGTTATAGGTATCGCCCCACGGACTTTAGTTCGAAGGCTTGGGATGAGCGTTCGAGTCAAACAACGTCGCTAAAGAGCGATATTTAAACTCACAGTGAATTCACTCATCTCCTGGCGAGTTATCAGCCTTTTCTCAAACTCCCTTGGCTAGTCTTAACTCATTCAACTCGGAGGTTTTCTCATGCGCAAGCTCGCAACGATTTCTATGGCACTCATCGTCGCTGGTGGGGTGATGATCGCAGCCCCAGCCACGGCTGCGCCGACGATCTCAAATGGTGTCGCATGCAAAAAATCTGGTGCCACAATAAGTCAGTCTGGTTTCAAATATAAGTGTGGGACTAACCCTCTCTCTACAAGTAAAAAACTAACATGGCTGTCCATTGACTGTCTAACCTCAGCTAACGCCTACCTTAAGGCTGCCAAAGACGCTGCAGATATCACAATAAAACTTGCCGCTCAAATACCAGTAATTGATCTTGGAATCACAAATGAAAAAGCAGATTTAGCTCTGACTCAGGCAAAACTTACTGAGACTCAGACAAAACTTACTGAGACTGCGGCAAAACTTGCCGCAGCAAAACTTGATGTAGAAAAGAAGTCACTCACAGCGGCAGTGGCCTCATGGACAGCGGCAGTGCGTGCATATACAAGTAAAATTAACGCAATCACCTTAAGCATTAAAAAACTTGAATCATCGAGATCAACTGCGACAACTCAGCCTGCCCTGTTGAAGGCAGATATTGCAAATACAAAGGAAAATGCTAAGTTAATTTGCTCTAAAGGATTCTAAACAAGGAATTACTCTCAAGTAAATCCCCCTTACCTATTTGAGGTGACGGGGATTTCCCTATTTAATCTTGAAGCATATGTACCTAACTTAAGGAAATGCGCACTAGGCCTCTGCTCTCCATTGGCCCCATGCTTTTGATACTCCACCTGCTTTTAACTCTCTCTCCCGCCATGAAAGGGATTTGGAGCGAGCTCTACCTGTATAACGCCATTGCTTTCTGTGCAATTCTGACCGTGATTAGTGCTCCAAGGATCAATGATCGCTATGCACAACCCTTAATTGCTCTCGCTCTTGCACTGTGGTCGGTTGGCTCCTTACTCTCGAGTCTCTCCTCATACTTGGTGATTGAGGCACCCACTCAACTGCTCTCAAATATCGCATATCTGCTCTTCTATCCCTTCCTAATCCTGGGCCTACCTCGATTGATATCACCCAGCCGCAGGTTCTCAACTCTTGAGGCATTTGATGCCTCGATTGTAGGTCTAGGCCTGACGACTTTGGGAACAGTATTTTTTCTCAATCCCGTTCTGCCCCACTTCGATGGTGACCTAACCAAGAGTTTTTTTGCCATCATCTATCCCGTTGCTGATGTGATCGTGATTTCACTGAGCTTTACCACTCTTGCTGCACAGGGTGTCACAAGACGTGGGTTGGTCCTTGCGATAGGGATCCTCTTCTTTTCTATCACCGACTTCCTCTATCTGTGGATGCACGTCAACAATACTTATAGCTTTGGCACTCTCATCGATGATGGCTGGCTTCTGGGACTTATCTTTATCTCGATGAGTCTTTGGGTCCGAGGCTCTGACTCGGCAGATGAAAAAAGTATCAGTCCGATCTTCATCACCTTATCTGTCTTTTTGAGTGCCACTCTCCTGGCTCTGATCGCACTTCGCCCAGGATACTTCCCGAACTTTGTGCTGATCCCAGCGATTGTGACACTGCTTCTGGCCTTTATTCGGATGAGCATCGCACTCAAAGCGGCGAGAAATATCGGTCATGAGCGCATTCTGGCCCACACAGATGAGTTAACTGGTCTACCCAATCGCCGTAGCTTGATATCAGAGATCGAAAACTTTATGAGCAAAGATGGCTCACTCATGCTCTTAGATCTAGATGGATTCAAACCCGTTAACGACACACATGGGCATACAGCTGGAGATAAGGTCCTGCAACAAGTCGCAATGCGCTTTAGTCGAGCGCTCCCGCATGGCGCACTGCTTGCCCGGTTAGGTGGGGATGAGTTTGGCGTCTTATATGAGGGAAGTTATGAATCAGCGATGGATGTAGCGCTGGCTCTGCGTGCAACTTTGAGTTACCCGTTTAATATCGAGAGTCAACACATTCACATCGGTGTCAGCATCGGCCTTGCGGCAAATAACGGCGCGCCCGATCTCTTGCGCAGAGCCGATGATGCGATGTATCGCGCTAAGCGCGAGGGTCTTGGGGTGTGTCGACTTTAATCTCTTTCAACCGTGCCAGTGATTCAAGACGCTCGAGTGCATGATCCACGATTCTCTTTGGATATCCCTTGCTATAGCCATCGGCATGTAGCCAGGGTTCGTGAATCTGATCGGCCTTCATATGCGCTAACTCTGGGACGTATTTACGGATGTAGTCACCATGTGCATCGAAGCGTTTACCTTGATCGATTGGGTTGAAAACTCTGTAATACGGAGAGGCATCGGTTCCAGTCCCAGCCGTCCACTGCCAGCCATGGGCATTTGATGCGACATCGTAATCGACCAAATGATCGGCAAAAAAGCGCTCACCTAGCTGCCATTCAAGGTGTAAATCTTTGACGAGAAATGAGGCTACGACCATACGAGTTCTATTGTGCATCCAGCCTTCATGCACCAACTGGCGCATCGCAGCATCCACAAAGGGATAGCCGGTTTTGCCCTGCGTCCAGGCTTTGAACTGTGCACCGGGTTTGTCATATCGCATCTGGGCAAAGCGAGGTGTGTAGTACTCCTTGTCGCTCATTGGATTAGCAAAGAGAACGTCGGCATAAAACTCGCGCCAGGCGATCTCTTTTCTAAAAGTATCGGCGCCTTTATCCTCACCGAGTCCCTTTAATAGTGTCCGGGGATGGACCTCACCAAACTTTAGGTACGTACTCATCTTTGATGTTCCATCGATACCTGCAAGATTTCGACTCTCATCATAGGAATCAAGAGCCTTCTTGCTAAATATTTTGAACCTAGCCATAGCTGCTAACTCACCAGCGGGCGCTATTGATACCCCATCGGGAAGCGGGAAATCAGGAAAGGCGCGGTATTTCTTCTCTGGCTCCACACACTCAAATTTCTTCGGAACCACCGCTGGTGCGCGCCATCCATGTGTGCGCCATGCTCGATAGAAAGGTGTGTAGACCTTATAAGGGGTTGAATCCGATGGCTTAAGGACTCTGCCAGGTGCGACTGCATATGGACTTCCTGTACGAACCAACGTGATACCGGCGGCTTCAACTTTTGCATCACGCGCAGCGCCATAGCGCTCATACTCGGCCGAGATGTGCACCTCTTTGACCTCATATTTTTTGATCAACGCAGATAGGACCTCGACTTGATCTCCCTCAATGATGTGGAGTCGATTACCGAGAGATTCATCGAGTGCACGAAGTGATTGGCTCATATAGGCCAATAACTTCTCACCGGCCTGTGCGATCTGCTCTTTGTCTAAAATGAAAAGAGGGATTACCTGCTCTGCCGATTCAATCGCCGCCAAAAAAGCGGGGTGGTCATTGATTCTCAGGTCGCGACGAAACCACATTATCGAGGTTTTTGCTTTGGCCATAGTCGAATCCAAGCATCCTTTACGCCTTCTTGCACTCCCCTAATTATGGAGTTGTTCGACCGTGGCATCCCAACCTGCAACCGACTCGGCCGAGCGAGGCGCCTTGCCGATATAGCGAGCCGATGGACGGATCAATCTGCCTGTGCGCTTTTGCTCCAAGATGTGTGCAGACCAACCAGCGGTACGCGCGGCTGTAAACATAGATGTAAATAGTGGTGAAGGAACTTGGGCAAAGTCCAAGATTATCGCCGCCCAGAACTCGACGTTTGTCTCAAGAACGCGATCTGGTTGGCGCTCGTGCAACTCTTTGAGTGCAGCTTTTTCAAGTGCCTCTGCAACTTCATAACGCGGTGCATTCAACTCTTTTGCCGTACGGCGCAGCGTACGTGCACGTGGATCCTCGGCGCGATATACACGATGACCAAATCCCATCAATCGCTCTTTACGATCGAGCAGACCCTTCACATATGCCGTCGCATCTCCAGTCTTCTCAACCTCTTCGATCATGTGTAGAACACGTGAGGGTGCACCGCCATGTAATGGACCAGACATCGCACCGATTGCACCTGATAGCGCAGCGGCAACATCTGCACCGGTTGATGCGATCACACGAGCGGTGAATGTTGATGCGTTCATTCCATGTTCGGCGGCAGAGACGAAGTATGCATCGATTGCTCGCACATGCGCTGGATCGGGCTCTCCACGCCAGCGGATCATCATGCGCTCTACGACGGTATGAGCCTTATCGATCTCGTGCTCTGGTATTGGCTTCTCATAAATACCGCGTGCAGCCTGAGCTAGATAAGACAGAACCATGACTGATGCACGTGCAAGATTGCTCCGCGCTTCGGTATCATCGATATCCAAAAGTGGCTTATATCCCCAAGCTGGTGCCAACATTGAGATCGCTGCCTGCATATCCACACGGACATCACCGGAGTGCACTGGAAGCGGAAACTTCTCAGCATTGGGAAGACCTGGATTGAACTCATCATCAACGAGTAATCCCCACACATTTCCAAATGAGACTCGGCCTACGAGATCATCGATGTCAACGCCACGGTAGCGAAGGGCGCTACCCTCTTTATCTGGCTCTGCTATCTCAGACTCAAATGCGATAACGCCCTCTAAGCCAGGCTTGAAATCATCAGACACTTTTGGACTCCTTTATCTGCACTGTGCAATAGCCTAATTCTGCACCTTCTTTGGGGGTGCTCACGACCATGCGCTTAAGATGATGCACTTGGGGCGAAAGTGAGGTTCGATACAACCATGAGTGATCTAGAGTTGAATCGGGACGAGATCAGGGCAATGCGTCGCTCCTACGGAGTCGAAGGTATCGCCGACTTAGGTGGAGATCCCTTTGTCGCCTTTGCCGATTGGCTGCGTCAGGCGCATGAGAACCCGATGATCGTCGAGGCAAATGCCATGGTGCTCTCCACCGTCGGCTCTGATCTGGCGATTACAACACGCACTGTCTTGCTCAAAGATATCTCAGATGGTGGTTTTACTTTCTTCTCAAATTACTCATCTCGCAAAGCACATGCTATCGATATCAACCCACAGGTAAGTCTCCTGTTTCCTTGGTATGTCATGGAGCGCCAAGTAGGGATAAGTGGCTTGGCCGAAAAAGTCAGTACCCAAGAGTCGGCAGATTACTTTGCAACACGGCCATGGTCATCGCAGATCGGAGCATGGGCTAGTGCCCAATCCTCCCCTCTTGCATCGCGTGAGGAGTTAGAACAGAGATTTCAAGGCGCAGCAGATAAATGGCCGCAAGGAAGTGTTGTGCCATGTCCACCATACTGGGGTGGATATCGCGTTACACCACTATCTATCGAATTCTGGCAGGGAAGATATTCGCGACTACACGATCGCTTACATTATGAGCGGAGCACTACCGATGCTGATTGGGTAATCAACCGCTACTACCCATAAACTCCACTAATGGGCGCGCAGATAATCATTCCAGCCGATCTAAAACCAATCGATGGTCGCTTTGGTTGTGGCCCATCCAAAATTCGCCCTGCCGCTCTCGCCTCGTTGGTATCTGGCATGGATTTGATCCTAGGAACATCGCATCGACAAAAACCTGTCAAAAATATTGTGAAACGTATCCGCGAGGGTCTGCATACTCTCTTTGATCTACCCGATGGATACGAAGTCATTTTGGGTAACGGCGGATCGACGGCATTTTGGGATATTGCCACGTTGGGATTAATCCAAGAGCGTTCACAACACCTCGTCTTTGGCGAGTTCTCATCAAAGTTCGCATCGGCAACAAAGGATGCTCCGTTTTTAGGCGAGCCAACGATCATCAAATCTGAGCCTGGCTCCCATCCATTCGCAGTGGCCGAGACTGGTATCGATCTCTATGCATTGACACATAATGAGACAAGCACTGGAGTTGCGATGCAGATCCTGCGCCCAGCTGGTACAGAGGGGGCGCTGGTTGTCGTAGATGCAACGAGTGCTGCGGGAGGATTATTAGTTGATGCAAGAGAGTTCGATACTTACTACTTTGCGCCACAGAAATCCTTCGCATCCGATGGTGGGCTTTGGATCGCCATAATGAGCCCGGCTGCGATCGCCCGTGTTGAGGCCATCAAAGCTAGCGGTCGTTGGATTCCAGCCTTCTTTGATCTAACGATTGCAATCGAAAACTCACGACTTGATCAGACGTACAACACCCCTGCCCTTGCCACTTTGATTCTCTTGGCCGAACAGATCGATTGGATGAACGCTGGTGGTGGGCTCGCCTTTGCCGCCGGACGCAGTGCACAATCTTCGCAGATCCTCTACTCATGGGCAGAAAAGACAAGCTACACAACGCCCTTTGTCACAGATCCCACAATGCGCTCAAAGGTCGTTGGAACCATTAACTTTGATGATGCGATTGATGCCAATGAAATCGCTGCCGTACTGCGCGCTAATGGGATCGTTGATACTGAACCGTATCGAAAGCTAGGTAAGAACCAACTTCGTATCGGGATGTTTCCAGCCGTTGACCCATCAGATGTCACCGCTCTCATCGCATGTATCGACCATGTTGTGGCTGCGTTATAGATGATGTCAAAGAGCTTTCACCGAGACCGCTTCTTCTGGATCATCGCAACGCAAACTGCGATCGTTAACTTCTATCTAGGTGGATTTGGCCCGGCACAATCTCTCCTGAGAGCAGACCAAGGAACATCTCTGACAATCGCTGGACTACATGGCACAGCAATGGGGGTCGCATCAATCTTTGCAGGCTATGCGAATCCCTATATCGCCCATCGCTTGGGTCGTACTCGCGCTGGATGGACTGGTCTTGCGATCTTTACTCTTGGATTGACTCTCTTTGTCATCTCCCCTCCCGTCTTTTTGACCCTGCCAGCAACATTGATCACCGGCTTTGGAACATCAATGGTGATCAATGCGATGCTCACCTCGATGTCTCATTACTTTGGCAATGAGGCGCAGGTTGCGATACCTCAGGCAAATGGCATCGCCTCGATTGGTTTCGTGACAGGAACGGCACTGATTGGCACAATCGCGATCATCTCCCCAGGTTTATGGCGAATCGGTCTGCTCTTTGCTATCCCCGTTGCAATAACTCTCTTCCTAGTGAGCCGAGATACAACTGCCGAGGAGTACGTTCGCGATGCAGCAGGACCTCAAGAGGGAGGGCTTTCACGCAGATTTTGGATCTCATGGGTTGGCTTTACAGCCTGCATCTCGAGTGAGTTTGCAGTCTCCTTCTGGGCCGCTGCTCTGCTCAAAGATCGCGTTGGCTCAACTGCTGCAATTTCAACGGTTGCAATAGTGGCACTAGGTACTGGCATGGGAATCGGGCGTTGGTATGGCGCTGTGCTTCTTCGGCGCTTTGTTCTCGATACTCAACTGCTTGGGACGATTGCCCTTCAGTTTCTTGGCTTTGTCTGCTTCTGGCTATCCCACTCAATGATTCTTAGTCTCATCTCTTTGTTTGTCATCGGCTTAGGAGTCTCTATGCAGTTCGCACTTGCATCGATTCGTCTGATCGCATTTAGCGATGGACGCCCTGATCTTGCGATCGGGCGAACCTCACTCGCAGCAGGTATTGCGATCGCAATAGCGCCATTCTTATTGGGTGTTCTTGGTGATAATTTTGGAATCTCTAGGGCCTACCTCATGGTTCCGGTATTGATTATCATCGCCTTTACCATTGTGAAGTTAGTCCCAGCCCAGCAAGCAATGAATGTCACGCATGAGTTATAAGACCCGCAGAGTCGTTACTTTAGTCGTCCTCTTTGGCTTAATTATTATGATCGCTATCAGTGGTCTTTAATACCGCAGCGATACTTACATCCTCTGGCACCCCAACTCTGTCGCGGTACTTGATCCAGACAAATAGCGATGCTGCTAGCGCTAGGCCGCCACATACTGCAATCGTGTATCTAATACCGATGTAATCGGCGGCTAGGCCAATCAGTGGTGAGCCAAAAGGAGCTCCACCCATAAAGATAAATAAATACAGGCCCATCACGCGCCCACGTATAGCTTGGTCAGTACTTGTTTGAACGATCGAGTTAGCTGATACCAAAGTTGTGAGAGCAGTAAGACCGCATATAGGTAGCCAGAGAACATATGTCATGTAGTTCGGGAGCAGCGAGAGAGCCATGATTGAGATCGAGAAAAATACTCCTCCGATGATGACAAAGCGTGTTGTTCTCAGGCGCTCAAGCCGAGCAGATCCAATCGCACCTGAGAGCGAACCGATCGCCACAAAGGTTCCCATGAGGCCAAAGCTAGCCGGGCCTAAGCCAAACTCTTGTGTCGCCATGAGCGCATTGAATATCTGGAAGTTAAGTCCAAAAGTCGAGAGCGCAAAGACCATAATCATCACGACATAGATATCAGGGCGGGCCCGAACATAGGCAATCGCCTCACGGATATTGCCCATACTCTTCTCTTGATTCTGGTGAAATAGCGTTGTGACATCTATTTTCACAAGGGCAAAGATCACAAAAAAATATGAGGCTCCGTTGATTAAAAATGAGGGTCCCGTCCCGAATGCTGCGATAAGGAAGCCAGAGATGGCTGGACCAACCAAGCGGCCAGCATTGAAGTTCGCAGAGTTAAGACTTACAGCGTTGGGTAGATCTTCGGCTCCAACGAGTTCACTAGAGAAGGCTTGACGTACCGGTGCATCGATTGCAGTTGCGATTCCGAGTACACCCGCTAAAGCAAAGACGTGCCAGAGCGCGACAGCATCATTGATGACCAACAGTCCAAGTCCAATAGATGTGGCACCGCCCACGAGATTTGTCGCAATCAGGACCTTGCGCTTATCCAAGCGATCTGCCAATACTCCGCCGTGCAGAGAGAGAAATAGGACTGGCGCAAATTGGACTGCAGTGACAAGACCAAGATATGTGCCGTTGTTGTTGGTGAGCTCTAGGACGAGCCAGTCCTGCGCCACACGCTGGGCCCAACTCCCGATATTCGAAACAGTATTTGCTGGGAAGAGCATGCGGTAGTTGTGGTGGCGAAATGAACGCCAATTTCCACCCTGTTTTATCGCCATGCGCATTACCCTTCTCTCATGGAGTCAAATATCCGATCGGTCGTAATCCTGCTCGCAATCGGAACCATCTGCTGGTTGGTTGCCGGTGTTGTGGCGGTAGTGATGGGTGCCGATCCAAAGATCATGTGGAGCTGCATCTGCGGCGCGATATTGGGTGTGATCGGGATCCGATACACGATACGCCGCGCACGGCGCAGCGGTATTTAAGCCTCAAGTTGAGAGGCGATGCCTCGCAAGACTCGACCTAAACGCTCGGCCTCAGGGCCAGCTGGGTGGCGCCCGTGGCGTAGCCCATTTCCAACACGATCCAATATCTTGATTGTGTCTTCGATCATGGCAGCTAAGTCATCTGGATTGACGCGAGAGCCCTCTGCAAGTGATGGCGGTGCATCAATAATGTGTACCGACATCGCCTGAGGACCTTTACGGCTATCGGCGATACTGAACTCAAGTTTTGTTCCAGGCTTTATGGTCGAGACCCCTTGTGGCAGTGAGGATGACGCCAAATAGACATCTTCGCCCTCATCGTTCTCGATAAAACCGAAGCCCTTTTCCAATGAAAACCATTTGACGCGGCCTGTAGGCATGGGGATCGCTCCTTAGAGGTTTTTCTTCTGATGTAGCCGCGGGCTGCGGACAGGGCTTTAGTTTACACCAGGTGCGGTGAAGGTCGCTTCGGAGTGAGCTCCGCAGCCGTGATCGACCGATACAACGCGTGCATCTTCAGGTGAGATTGCATTGGCACACACACCGAAGGTTGAGCGCAGAGAGCCTGCAATCGCGAGAAAGAATCCACATGAATGACATGGCTTTGGCGCAGATTCGGCCAACGGTGAGTGAGGTCCACGATCTCCGTCATACCATCGCTTTGCCGCTTGATCGCGACCTTCTATCGACATCACACGAGCTCGACCAAAACCAAGCTCAACTGCCATAACAGTATCTAAATCCTCATCGGCGGGAAGTGCCTGTGATCCCATCACCAAACGTGTGTCATCGAGTGAGCTCGGAACGATATCGCCAACACCGACATCACCCGGTTGGATGCGATCACGATAGGGAATCCAGTCTGGAGCAGTCAGTGCATCGGGACCTGGTAGAAGGACGACATCACAGATCGTCGGTGAATTCTCCGCATCCACTCTTGCAATACTCACACACCAGCGCCAGCCTTTGTAGCCAGAGATCTTTGCCTCGAATAGATATGTGGCGAGGCGATCCTCATCATCGAATTCGACTGAGATGAATTTTCCTATGTGTGATGCTCTATGGATCTCATCGATAATCGCACTTCGGGCAAGATCATTCGCATCAAATGGGTTTGACCCAGTTGATTTCTCTTCCTTTGATACTTTCTTAAGAAGTGACTTCTTTGCCATGATGTAAGGGTAAAGCAGAACGCCGCCCCGATGTTAATTGAGGCGGCGTTGAGCGTAATGAGTGGGCTTTAGAAGTCCATATCTCCGCCACCTTGTGGCATTGGAGCTGGATTCTTCTCTGGCTTGTCAGCAATCACCGCTTCAGTGGTGATGAAGAGTGCTGCAATTGATGCTGCGTTTTGAAGTGCAGAGCGTGTGACCTTTGCTGGATCGATGATGCCGGCCTTGATCATGTCTACATACTCTCCAGTTGCAGCATTCAATCCTTGTCCCGAAGGTAAGTTACGAACTTTTTCAACGACGACTCCACCTTCAAGACCTGCATTGATTGCAATCTGCTTGAGTGGGGCCTCGATTGCGAACTCGACGATCCTGGCACCTGTCGCCTCATCGCCAGTTAGTGATAACTTCTTGAATACTGCAGTGCCTGCCTGAAGAAGAGCAACACCACCGCCGGCAACGATTCCCTCTTCGACTGCAGCCTTTGCATTACGTACTGCATCTTCGATGCGGTGCTTGCGCTCCTTGAGCTCTACCTCGGTTGCAGCACCTGCCTTGATGACTGCCACGCCACCAGCAAGCTTTGCCAGACGCTCCTGGAGCTTCTCGCGATCATAATCTGAATCGCTCTTTTCAATCTCTGAGCGAATCTGGGCGACGCGACCCTTGATGAGTGCATCATCTCCAGCACCCTCGACGATCGTCGTTTCATCCTTGCTGATAACTACTTTGCGAGCGCGTCCTAGGAGCTCTAGGCCCGCTTGATCGAGTTTGAGGCCGACCTCCTCAGAGATGACGGTGGCACCAGTAAGGATCGCAATATCCTGGAGCATCGCCTTACGACGATCACCGAATCCTGGCGCCTTGACGGCAGCTGAACGGAATGTGCCACGAATCTTGTTGACTACCAATGTTGCAAGTGCCTCACCCTCGACATCTTCGGCGATGATCGCAAGTGGCTTGCCTGATTGCATAACCTTCTCAAGTACTGGTACTAAATCCTTTATATTCGTGATCTTTGAGTTTGCGATCAATACATAGGTATCCTCTAGGACGACCTCCATGCGATCTTGATCGGTCACAAAGTATGGAGAGATGTAGCCCTTATCAAAGCGCATTCCCTCGGTGAGCTCTAACTCAAGACCAAAAGTATTTGACTCTTCGACGGTGATGACACCCTCCTTGCCGACCTTGTCCATCGCCTCGGCGATCATCTCGCCAATGGTTGCATCGGCTGCAGAGATCGATGCAGTCGCAGCGATCTGCTCCTTTGAATCTACGCTCTTTGCCATCGATAAAAGCTCGGCGACGATCTGCTCGACAGCCTTTTCGATCCCACGCTTGAGCGCCATCGGATTTGATCCTGCAGCGACGTTACGAAGTCCTTCGCGCACAAGTGCTTGAGCCAATACCGTTGCAGTGGTTGTTCCATCACCTGCGACATCATCGGTCTTCTTGGCGACCTCTTTGACGAGCTCTGCACCGATTTTTTCATATGGATCATCCAGGTCGATCTCTTTTGCGATTGAGACGCCATCATTTGTAATCGTTGGGGCGCCCCATTTCTTCTCAAGAACGACGTTGCGTCCGCGAGGTCCAAGGGTCACCTTGACCGCATCGGCCAAGATATTCATTCCGCGCTCTAGCCCGCGGCGTGCATCTTCATTAAAGGCGATCTGCTTTGCCATGAGTTGTACTCACTTTCCTTTGATTTCAGTGGGGGCATTATCACTCGCACCCCGAGAGTGCTAACGCCAAATCTAGAGGAGGCGCCCCGCAGACGCAAAACGGCCCCTAGTTAGCGGGCGGTGCGGGAGGACAAACGGGCCTCGCGCAGGCGGCGAAGGCGCTTAACCAGCATAGGGGCGGCCATCAAGGCATCGTCCCGGTCGATCAAATCATTGAGAAGTTGGTAGTAACGAGGAGCGCCGAGATCAAAGAGCTCTTTGATCGCACTCTCCTTTGCCCCGGCATAGCGCCACCAGTTAGCCTCAAAATCAAGGATGCGTGTCTCTAAATCACTTAATCCCTCGTGTGGCGATGGCTCTTGCTGGGCAGACATGAGCCCAACTCTAACGGGCTGAGCCTAAAAGTGTGGGATTTAAAGCCTTGCAAGGATCAACTCGATATCACTGATCTTTGTCCAGGGATTCACAATTGCAAATCGCAAAATCGGTACACCTTGATGTGATGATGGTGGAATAAAACCTACTTGGTCATCTAAAAGCTGCTCACTCCATTGTTGGTAATCACTCATCGTCCAACCTTTGCGTGTGAATGCAACGATAGATAACTCTGGTTCGCACAATAACTCGAGGTTGGGATGGTTCTTCACCAACTGTGCAGCTTGTTGTGCAACTCTCAAAGAGTGCTCCATTGCCTGTGTGTATGCATTGGTGCCATGAGCAGCCAAGGAGAACCAAAAGGGAAGTCCACGGGTGCGCCGTGTCAATTGAATCGCATAATCCGAGGGTGACCATGCTCCATCCTTGAGAGGTTCAAGATATGCGGCATGCTGGGTGTGCACCAGGCGTGCAAGTTCAGGATCACGGTAAATAAGTGCGCAGGCATCGTAGGGTGCAAACAACCACTTATGTGGGTCCACGATGAAAGAGTCAGCGCTTTCTATGCCATCAAACTTTGAGCGCACCGATGGAGCACATAATGCCGCTAGACCATATGCGCCATCAACATGAAACCACACATCCCGATCATGTGCAGTGACTGCGATTGCCTTCAGATCATCAATGATTCCTAAATTTGTAGTACCAGAGGTCGCAACAACGGCAAATACACGCTTGGATGTCGTTGAGTGCAGCTCATCAATGGCCTGTGCGAGCGCATCTCCCATGAGTTTGCCATCGGGCGAGACATCTACCTTCATCACATCAACATCCATGACATTTGCTGCAGCGGCAATCGATGAGTGTGCCTCTTGACTACATGCAATCACCCAGCGCGATGCATCGGGAAATTTTTTTCGGGCTTGATCTCTTGCCACCACTAGGGCCGAAAGATTGCCGACTGTGCCACCTTGGACGAAGACACCTCCTGCAGACTCTGGCAGACCAGCCAAATCACAGAGCCAGCGCAGTGCTTGATTCTCTGCAAAGACAGCGCCAGCACCCTCTTGCCAGGAACCCCCATAAAGAGCACTTGCACCAACGACTAAGTCAAACAAGTTCGCATACTCACTTGGTGCAGATGGGATGAATGCCAAGTTGCGTGGATGATCCGTAGAGATACATGCCTTGGCTAAAACGCTGGTGAAGAGTTCAAGTGCCTCATGACCGCCGAGTCCACGCGCGGTGATTGTGTTACCCACTTGTGCAAATAAATCCTCGGCGCTTCTTGGTCCATCAAGCGGTGGATCATTCTTAAGGCGATCAAGGCTATAAGCCAGGACCTCTTGCGCTAAGGCCTCGACCTCGGCCGTGAACTCATGCACTCTTTCTTGCCTGTTTTACGATATTACGTAGCATCGTTGGAAAGACAAAGAGATGAAGAGGTGCGATTGCATGCCAGTACAACTGGCCTCCTAATCCACGCGGATAAAAAGTCGCCTCTTGTACAACATGGGTTTTTCCATTCTCTGATGTAACAGTGAACTCCAGCCACGCCTTTCCGGGCAGAACCATCTCTGCATAGAGTTTTAATCTACGGCCAGGCTCTAACTCATCGACTCTCCAAAAATCCAAACTCTCACCGATGCGCAGATAATCTGGATCCCGTCGCCCACGGCGCAGACCCACTCCACCGACTGCACGATCAATAAGTCCACGCGCCCACCAGAGAAGATCAGAGCCAAACCACCCATGATCACCGCCAATACCCTCGATCTGACGCCAGATCTTTTCAGCCGAGACATCTGTGGTTACTTCACGCAGATCACGAAGGATCGCCTCGCCAGCCCATTCAGGATCTCCCTGTGCTTTCTGCCATGGCGCAGTCGGAGTCGTTGCATCCGACCAACGAGTCTCGACACCATGATCACTAATCTTTGAAAGAGCCAAGGTCATAGCAGTTGATACATCGGTTAGGCCCTCAGCCGGTAGCGCAATAACACCGCCGATGCTCTTGGCTGGATCGGCAACAACTTCGCTGATGAGTGAGCCAACCAGTGGGCGCGCCAATGCAGTTGGAACAGGTGTGACCAGCCCGATCCAAAGACTAGAGAGCCCCGGGGTCAGGACTGGAATCTTTATGATAATTCGTTTCTTTAATCCAGATAGCTTTGCAAACTTTTGCATCATCGCCGCATACGTCAACACCTCGGGCCCACCGATATCAAAGACCTTACCGACTGGCTCGGGTAATAGCGCTGCACTCTTCAAGTAGTAGAGGACGTCTCGGATTGCGATTGGATGCGTGCGGTTCATGACCCATTTGGGTGTCGTCATGATCGGTAGGCGATGCGTCAAGTGGCGCAGCATCTCAAAGCTGGCAGAGCCTGATCCGATGATGATCCCAGCGCGAAGCTCCATAACCGGTACCGATGTGCTGGCTAGCTCTGCGCCAGTGCGGGCCCTTGATGCTAAGTGCTTACTGATATTTTTATCGTTGGCGATACCACCGAGATAAACAATCTGTGAAACTCCAGCGGCATGGGCTGCTTGTGCGAAATCACGGGCCATCTTCGCCTCGATCTCATTGAAATTTGGACCGAGATTAATCGAATGCAAAAGGTAATAGGCGGTATGGACTCCGACTAATGCCACATCCAGATCTACTCGGTTCTCAGCGCTACCCTCACTAATCTCAACGGCCGATGCCCAAGGCTGTCCTTGAACCTTGTGCCAATCACGTACCAAAATTCGCACATCTAATTTTTCATCGACTAACGCTTTCACCAAACGGCCACCAACATAGCCCGAAGCACCTGTAACAAGGTACTTGCGCTCTTGAATTGGAGTAGCCATGTAGTAGAGCCTAGACTTAGGGACATGCAAATGACACCTGAAAAACCTCGCGTAGTCATTCTTGGCGCGGGCTTTGGCGGTCTCACTGCGGCAAAGGCGATGGCAAAAACCGCCCATGTCACACTCGTGGATCGACACAACTTTCAGACTTTTCTGCCTCTTTTGTACCAGGTATCCACCGCAGGCCTGGCCGCAGATCACGTTGCGCACCCTGTCCGTGGAGCGCTTCGAAAGACAGGTGTGGCATTTCGGATGGGCTCTCCACTATCGATAGATCACGCCAGTCAAACCCTTCATCTAGATAGCGGTGAGGCCCTTGGCTTTGATCATCTTGTAGTTGCACTTGGCTCTGCCACTGCCGACTTTGGTGTTCCTGGTGTACGCGAATTCGCCTTTGGTATGAAGAGTGTTCATGAAGCGATCACAATTCGCGCAGAGGTCATGCGCCGTTTTGAGGATCTGTGCCGGGCACAGGATGGCGCGATCCTTTCGATCTCGGTTGTGGGTGGCGGACCAACAGGGGTCGAGATGGCAGGAGCATTTGCCGAATTAGTGCAGGGCCCATTGAAAAATGACCAAGCCGAGGCCGCTTCACGAATTGATGTCTACATCATCGAGGCAGGGCCACGATTACTTCCTACATTTTCAGAGAGCATCTCTGCGCGCACAAAAAAAGATCTTGAAAAACTTGGTGTGAAAGTGCGGGTCAATACACCCGTTGCCGCAATCGATGCGACAGAGATACAGATTAAAAATGGAGAGTCGATTCCATCTCAAGTGACAATCTGGGCCGCGGGCGTGCAAGGTGAGCCTGCCGCAGGAAAGTTGAATCTGCCCTTGACTGGCTCGCGCATCGATGTTGAGCAATCACTACAGGTCAAAGCTCTTCCATACATCTGGGCTATCGGTGATATCGCAGGTATCAAGGGAAAAGATGGCTCTTTCCTGCCGATGGTGGCACCTGTTGCAATGCAGCAAGGACGTTTCATCGCCAAACAGATTGAACGCCTGATTCAACATAAACCACTACTGCCCTTTAAATATCTCGACAAAGGTTCGATGGCCACGATCGGTCGTAACAAAGCAGTTGTAGAGGTCAAAAACTTTAGACTCGTAGGAGTCCTGGCTTGGTATGCATGGTTATTTCTCCATCTCTTCTATCTTCTGGGTGGGCGCAACAAGATTGGCACGATTGCCGACTGGACTTGGAACTACCTCACCTTTGATCGAGGTAACCGACATGTCATGGATTCGGTTTAATGCCAGAGTATCTAAAGGTCGATGGACATGATCTTTACTGTTATGAATGGGAAAACGAAGGCGAAGCAGTTGTCTTATTACATGGTGGTATGAGTCAAACGGCTCATTGGGCTTCAAATATTGTTCCTGCTTTAGAGGATTACCACGTCTTTGCATATGATCGTTCGTCACATGGATTTACTGCCTACCGCGAAGAAAGTATCAACTTCAAATATCAACTGCGCGAAGCGATTTCCTATTTAGAAAACGTCGTTAAAGAACCAGCACATATTGTTGGTTGGAGTGATGGTGGAATCATTGGAATAATGATTGCGATAGAGCGTCCTGAGCTTATTAAGTCACTTGTATTGATTGGCGCTAATTTCCATTACAACGGCACTTTGGGTGATTTTGAGATCGGTGAACTCAGCGAGGAGGATCGTGCTGAATACGCGATTTATTCACCTGATCCTGCAGAAACACAAGATTTAATTTATCAACGTTTTATGAAAATGTGGCCTTCAGAGCCAGAAATTCCTTTGGAAGAGATTAAAAAAATACAGTGCCCGGTCTTGGTTATGGCTGGAGACGACGATGTTATTCGCCACGGTCATACAGTTGAATTATTCGAGGCTCTACCGCTTGGTCAGTTAGCAATTGTTCCTGGAACTTCACACATCTTGCCAAAAGAAAAGCCAGGCTTGGTCAATCTCATTATTACTGAATTCCTTGAGGACTTAAGCTATCCAATTACTCGGATGCCGATTCGCAGAACAAATCCCATCAACAATCAACTGGCGTAAGTTTGCCGGTCTCAACCCCATAAATCGCCCCACCAACACTGACACCTTTATTCAGTAGAGGATAAGAGCGCACGCGGTTTACATCTGTCTTAAGAGCCGCTCTCTGATCTGTGACAGTTCGAAATTCTAGGCTTCGGGTATCTACGCCATGCTCTCTCTGAATCAGAGCGTGTATATCGGCCTCTTCGCCCATCGCCATACGGCAGTTAGTGTGCGGCATGATCAAGATTCGTTTAACTCCGAGTAGATATGTTGCTAGCACCAATGTGCGCAGAACATCTTCGGTCACACGTGCACCGGCATTGCGCAGAATCTTGGCATCTCCTGGGTTCATCCCTATGACAGATAGGGGTGCGATCCGAGAGTCCATACAGGTCACGATCGCCAGTCCGCGTTGAGCGGTACCTGTGAGCTCTGAGTGCTCAAAGCCCTTGATGAACTCAGTATTGGCCGATAAGAGATCGGCAAAATCATCGAAAGGAAAACCAGTCATAGATCTTCCCCTTCCTAGAGAAACTTACGAGCCCCCCGTCAGGATTGAACTGACGACCTGCGCATTACAAGTGCGCTGCTCTACCACTGAGCTAGAGAGGCCTACGTGTCAACACGTACCGATCTTTCGACCAGCCGCAATTATGGCAGTGAGTTGGGTAATCTTGAAATCCGAACTGCATAGCGACCTCGGGATAGGTTGTACCAGTGAGATTAGGCGTTCTGGACGTGGGCTCAAATACCATCCATCTACAGGTGATGGATGCGCATCCCGGAGCACGTCCATCGCCGACTACAAATTTTAAGGTTGAGCTACGGCTGACGCAATATCTCGATAAATCAGGTGCAATCTCAGTCGAAGGAGTCACACTCCTGCACGAGGCGATAACAAACTCAATAAGCCATGCTCATGAAAACAATGTCGATGAGATTTTGGCTTTTGCTACCTCTGCCGTTCGAGATGCAAAAAATAGTTCACAGATTATCAATGAGATAAATCTGCGACACGATATCGATCTACAGATTCTCACAGGCGAGGAAGAGGCGCGTATGACCTTTCTTGCAGTACGCCGATGGTTCGGATGGTCTGCAGGAAAACTTTTGATGCTAGATATCGGTGGGGGCTCGCTAGAGATCGCATCTGGTATCGATGAGAACCCAGAGGCGACACTTTCACTACCGCTGGGAGCTGCGCGATTGACTCGAGACTTCCTCAGTGGTGATCCTTATTCTCCAAAAGATATCAAGTTCTTAGAGGACTATGTCGTAAATAATCTTGAGGAGAAATTACCTGCAATTCTTCGCATACATGATGCCAATAACTTTATAGCTACAAGTAAATCATTTCGTACTCTTGCTCGGCTCTCAGGTCATTGGTTCAATGACAACCCAAAGTATTTAGAGGCTACAAATTTGGGGGCTTTGACCTCAAAACTGGCACAAATGAGTGAGAAGGAGAGGGCTAATCTTCCGGGAGTTTCAGCAAGTAGGGCACAACAGATAGTTGCAGGAGCAATCGTCGCGCGCTCAGTGATGGATGTATTAGATATCGAAAAAGTTGAGATCTGTCCGTGGGCTCTGCGCGAAGGAATCGTTTTACGAAGGTTAGATTGGCTACAAGGCTAAATCAGGTGCTCGGTGCACTCACCCAGTCGACTGCCACGATCTCACCAGCGCGCTGATGCAAGACCCAGGCCTCGGCCGGCTTTAATTCAGTGCCCAGCTCCTTGAAATTTCGCTTCCCAATCAATTTTTTGAGTATTTTCGGAAGTATCGGATTGTGGCTACACACAATGGCACTTTGCCCTCTATTCACGAGATCTTGAGCATAATCAAGAGCGGCCTCCTTATCTTTCCCATATCGATACTCACTCAAATCCTGCGAAAAAATAGGATGGATATTCAATGCACGTGTCATGGGTTCGATTGTTTCAATACAGCGAATCGCATCGGATGAATGAACCTCAGTGATTGCATATGGCAGGTACATAGATAACATGCGTTTGGCCTGAATCTGTCCGACATGGGCTAATGGGCGATCTCCATCATCATCGCCATCCCAATCTTCCCGCCTTACCGCTTTGGCGTGACGTAGAAGGACAAGTGGCGTCGTACCAACTCCAAACTCAAGAAAAAAGTCGACGATTGACTTGTCATCATCTAGCGTCAACTTTTTACGTGCAGCGGGTGGGCTCAGCCATAAAACCTCATCAACCTCCGCGGGATTTGGTTTTCCAACTGCATCTTCAACTGATTGGGCCGACCAGTATTTGACTAACTTTGTAAGGCCATCAACAACGTAACTGACATGGCCAAGTTCAGGTCCAAAGACGGGCGTAAATCCAGTCTCCTCCATCACTTCACGGAAGGCACATCCGATCGTCGTTTCACCTGGATCGAGCTTGCCCTTTGGTAGTGACCAATCCCCATAACGTGGACGATGAATCAGGGCGATCTCAATCTTGTTTTTCGCATTAAAGCGCCACAAGACCGCTCCGGCGGCGAAAATCACGGGCTCTGAAGTATCAGGCATCTATCGATTCCTCCTGTAATACTCGATCAAAACTGCATGCACGTCAGCACGAGATTTACCTTTGTCATCAGAGCTCTTTCTAGACCAGTCTGTCCCGGTCAAACTCCAACTCGATGTCTGGTCAGAGAGGCCAAGATCTAGAATCTCTTGCAACCTTTGTTGGTGCTCTTTTCTATCGATTCGAATAAGACTCTCTACGCGGCGATCTAAATTTCTTCCCATCAGATCGGCGCTACCTATCCAGTACTCGTCCTTACCAGCGTTTGTGAAGTGGTAGATCCGGGAGTGCTCGAGGAAGCGACCTAACACAGATTTGACGGTGATGTTCTCAGAAAGTCCTGGGATACCAGGTTGTACTGCACAGATTCCACGAATCAAAAGTCTGATTTTAACTCCCGCGCCAGATGCCTCATATAACTTGGTAACAAAAACCTCATCTAAAATCGAGTTGAGCTTTAGCTCTATCCCCGCAGGCTTACCCGACTTTGCATTATTGATTTCATTATCGATACGTTCGATGATTCCAGAGCGCAATGTTCGGGGCGCTACAAGCAAACGCGAGTACGTCGATTGTGGTGCAAATCCAGAGAGTTGATTGAATAACTTTGTGAGATCATCAGTGAGCTCGGGGTCGGCGCTCAGGAGTCCTAAATCCTCATACATGCGCGCCGTCTTTGGATGGTAATTACCAGTACCAACGTGACAGTAGCGCCGAAGACCCTGTGCTTCATCCCGGATGATGAGTGAGAGTTTTGCATGTGTCTTCAGACCCATCAATCCATAAACGACGTGCACACCAGCGGCCTCGAGCTTTCGAGCCCACCGCACATTTGCCTGCTCATCAAAGCGAGCTCGAATCTCAATGACGGCTAGTACCTGCTTGCCTGCCTCAGCGGCCTCAATCAGTGCCTCGATGATGGGGGAGTCACCCGATGTGCGATACAGAGTCTGCTTAATCGCTAGAACATGAGGGTCTTGGGCCGCACTCTGCACGAATCGTAGAACCGATGAAGTGAATGATTCATAAGGGTGATGCAACAAAATCTCACCTTGTCGAATAGCGGCAAAGAACAGATCCGTATCCAGTGGATCGACCTCTGATAGGGCATGGGCACTTGCAGATGAGAATCTCTCAAATTTGAGCCTATCAATTCCAATATCGGCAATCTTGTGTAAGGCGGTGAGATCTAGCGGTAATGCAGAGGGAATAATATTTTCCTCAGCAATCCCTAACTGGCTTGCTAGACGATCTACTAATCGAGCATCGACACCAGTTTCAATCTCAAGTCGTACGGGAGGACCAAAACGCCGACGAGCTAACTCTGCCTCTAGAGTAAGTAAAATATCCTCCGACTCGTCCTCATCGAGTTCGATATCTTGATTTCGTGTCACCCGAAACATGTAGTGTGCATCGATAATCATGCCTGGAAAAAGTGTATGTAGATTATTGGCTATAATCTCTTCAATCGAGATAAATCGGTTGAGGCTATTTTTTTCCGTCGCAATAAATCGTGGCAGAATCTCCGGGACCTTCACGCGAGCAAAGAACTCTTCTTGTGTCTGCGGATTCTTCATAATCACTGCTAAGTTCAGAGAAAGCCCCGAAATATATGGAAATGGGTGTGATGGGTCAACGGCAAGGGGTGTCAAAACTGGAAAGATTCGCTCTTCGAATAATTTATCCACATATAAGCGCTCAATCTCATTGAGAGTGCCCCATTGCACGAATTCAATACCCTCGACCTTGAGTTGTGGAATCAAATCATCATGCAGGCTTTTGTAGGCACGAGCCACTAACTCCCGAGTCTTTGTTGAGATCTGTCCCATGAGATCTTGTGGAGTAATTCCGGCAACATTAGGAGCAGTTATCTGATTTTCAATCTTGCTCATGAGAGTTGCGACACGAACCATGAAAAACTCATCGAGATTTGAGGAAAATATCGCCAAAAAACGTAGACGTTCGAGAAGTGGTAGCGCGGAGTCCTCGGCTAGCTCTAAGACCCTTTGGTCAAAGGCGAGCCAACTGATCTCTCGATCCGTCACGTGCTCGAACTTCACGAAAAGATTCTCCAATTACAGTATGAATGGGGGATGGCTAGCCTATGACCAATGGGCTAAAGCACGAAAATTTCACCCACATCTACGCTGGCTGGCAGAATGTGACCCGTGATCACGAACTATTGGATGAGCCCTGAGACGACATCGCTCAATCGCCTTCCAATGCTCAATATCGAGCACCTTGAAAAGATCTCACTTGATGGCACTTGGCGTTTCCAACTCCTTCGCAATCCTCTCGCTCGTCTTGGAAAGAAATGGTCATCAATTCCCGTCCCCGGTTTATGGACGATGCAGCCAGAGAGTGATGTCTTTTTTGATAAACCTATGTATACAAATGTGCAGATGCCCTTTGAAGAACAACCTCCATATGTGCCAGAGGAGAACCCTCATGGTGTGTACGAGCGAGATTTTGACATACCAGAGAGCTGGCGAGATAAACGCATAGTGCTTCACCTTGGTGGCTACGAGTCCGTTGCCCTTATCTATATCAATGGCATGCAAGTTGGACTCACAAAAGATTCAAGACTTGCCGCAGAGTTTGATGTTACAAAGTTCGTATACCCAGGTTCGAATGTGATCCGTATCGATGTGACGAAATGGTCAGATGCCACTTTTATTGAGGATCAAGATCAATGGTGGCATGGGGGGATCACCCGCTCAGTCAAGCTCTTTGCAACGAATAAGGTTTTTATCGAACGTTTTTATACGACGGCGGGTCTTGATCAAGATCGCACCACTGGAACCCTAAATATCCGTGCACATATTGCTAGCATCGAGAATCTATCGATTGATGGATACTCCCTTCGCATATCTATCGAGGAGCTAGCAAAAGTTAAAGGCTCTGAATTAGAGGCAACGATAAAAAGTTTCATAGCTCCCCTATGGACAGAGCGTGATGAAAAACTCAAGCGCAGAAGTGACGAGTATTTTCATGGCAGGTTCTGGCATGGAGATATGCCCGAGGATGCACGACGCGCCATCGCAGAGAACGAGCCCTGGCCCGCTGGAGCAATCGAGTTCGACACCACTATCTCAAAGGTAAAAGCCTGGTCTGCAGAGAGCCCTCATCTCTATACCCTGCACATCGAATTAGTGGATCCCACAGGCGCTGTTATTGAGGTCTCACAACAAAAAATCGGTTTTCGCTCAGTTGTTATCGATGGACAAGAGCTCCTAATAAATGGTGCACCGGTTATCTTCTACGGCATCAACCGTCATGATTTCAACCGCTTTACTGGACGTGCCTTGACTCGTGAAGATATGCGTGAGGATTTACTCGAACTCAAGCGCTGGAACTTCAACGCTGTGCGTACATCGCACTATCCCAATGATGCAGCCTTCCTTGATCTATGTGATGAGCTTGGTTTTTATGTGATCGGTGAGGCCAATATCGAGTCGCATGCCTTTATCTCATCGATCTGTAATGATCCAAAGTATCTGAGCGCCTTTGTGGATCGGGTAGGCCGCATGATCGCCCGTGATATCCATCATCCCGCTGCAGTCTTATGGTCACTTGGAAATGAATCAGGTGCTGGGACTAATCACGAGGCCGCTGCAGCCTATGCACGTGCCTTCGATCCCACGCGCCCACTGCACTATGAAGGTGGGATCCGAGGCAACTGGATGGGTAGTCACTCACTCACAGATGTAATCGCGCCGATGTATCCAAACATCAGTGCAATCAAGGAATATGCGAACTCTAAAAAAGCCGATCGCCCGTTGATCATGTGCGAGTACTCGCATGCAATGGGAAACTCCAACGGCACTCTGGCTGAGTACTGGGAGGCCATTGAATCGACTCACGGCCTTCAGGGCGGCTTCATTTGGGAGTTTTGGGATCACGCTCCTGTGCAGACGATGCCCGATGGCAGTACACGTAATGCATACGGTGGAGATTATGGCGAGAGCAAACACGACGGTAATTTCTGTTGTGATGGAATGGTCTTTCCAGATCGCACGGCAAAGCCTGCTATGCATGAGTTCAAAGCCATTGCAGCCCCAGCCAATATCAGTGCAGTAAAGGCATCTCTTGGTAGTTTCACAATTTTCAATAAGCAATTCTTCAAGGATCTCAGTGAGTACGAACTCACTTGGTCTATCACTCGTGATGGGCTGATTACCGATAGTGGGCGTGTGAGGCTTCCCAAAGTTGGCCCGCGTAAAACTATTTCCTTCATAGTAAAATCTCAACTTTTGAATAAACCAGATGGCCTAGGTGAGCGCTTTATTAACTTCCATATTATACGTATCGCAAGTACTGCATGGGCACCGGCCATGAGTGAAGTTGGTTGGAACCAGATGCCACTTCCATCACGGGCTCTGAAAGTGAGAACGACTAAGAGTTCAGAGTTATTTACTGATGTGATCGATGGATATGGTCAAATTCTCATGCCATATGGAGCTTTAGCACCTGTTCTATCGCTGTGGCGTGCCCCGACTGATAACGATCGAATCGGACATATCGCAACTAAGTGGAGCCGTTGGGGTTTGCGCGATATCGATCGTAGCGATTGTGTTATCTCTCAAAATAGCTCCCGTGCCATAATCACAAATACTTGGCAGACGAGTACTGGTCTTATCATCAAACATAAACAAGTGGTAACTCCTGTAGCCGATGGCTTTAGGGTTAAAGAGAGCGTTGTACTGCCTAAGCAGTTGGATGATGTTGCACGTGTTGGAATCAACTTTGAGCTCGATGGCCAACTATCTGATCTCACATGGTTTGGATCGGGTCCTCACGAGTCATATCCTGATCGAAAGATCGCACCGATAGGTCGCTATGTCTCAACCGTGGCCAGTCAATATATTCCATACGTGCGACCACAGGAAAATGGTGGACACAACGCAGTTCGTTGGATTGAACTCACAGAATCATCTGGACGTGGGCTTCGAATCGCCTTTTCTCGCCCGCTTCAAGTCTCTGTGACGCCTCACCGCAGCGTTGATCTCGCCGATGCCACTCATGATGTAGAGGTAAAAGCGTGTGGTAACACTGTCGTACATATTGATGGCGCTCACCGTGGAGTTGGTACTGCCGCTTGTGGGCCTGACACTCTTGCCAAGTATGTGATTAGGCCCGGTCTGCATTCATGGGAGTGGACAGTCACCTCAATCTAAATGCGATAACGGCCAATGAATCGCAGTGGGATATTTGCAACTACGTCCATCTCCCGATGACTTACCCCGCGAGCGGCGCCACATCCATGGCAGAGCAAAGGTAATAAACCACATCACCTTCACAAATATACGTAATGCTCTTGGCTTTGCTTTGACATATGGCAATGGATCTTGCCACGACGGATCAAATGGAAGTTTGAGAAGTTGAAGGATCGCTTGAGCGACACGATAGTGGCCCTCCTTGTTCAGATGGAGCCGATCAAAGGCCAGGAATCTTGTATCACTAAATACGATCTCATCATTGGCATCGGCGATGATTGCACCGACCTCAGCGCCAACTGAGAGAACGTTGTTATTAAAATCTCTGAAGCGTTGCTCCCACATCGTGGCAAGACGACCCTTATTTCCTGTGCGCTCTAAGACAGTAGATAAAATTATTGTGGCACCTGATGCCGCCAAGCGACGCACCGCCGCCGAATATAGAGGCAAGACGGTCTCGGATTCATAGCGTGGGCGGATGACATCATTGGCACCGGCATGGAAAGAGATGAGAGTATCTGGACCAGTGACTTGGGCGATCGCCGCATCAATCTGTTCAGCGACAACTTGGTGCACTAATTTTCCACGAATCGCCAAATTGGCATACGTAAAATCTGGGTGGTGTTGAGTCATGACATCAGCGACTCGATCGGCCCATCCACGGTAGTTTCCATATTTTTTCTCATCGCACATACCTTCGGTGTATGAGTCACCCAAGACGATTAAACGTTGATAGTTCACTGCAATTAACCCTTACGGCGTGCCTGGTCTATGAAAAAGAGTGCGATCGCCGTTGCAACACTGGCGTTGAGGGATTCAGTGGTTGCACTGATTGGAATCGAGATCACAAGATCGCATTTCTCGCGGGTTAGACGTGCAAGACCCTTGCCCTCACTGCCCACGATGATCATGAGCGGCTCGGATGCGATCTTGATAGTGCCAATGAGCTCCTCGGACTCACCATCTAGGCCTAGGACGAAGAGCCCCTCTTTCTTTGCTGCATCGATCGTGCGGGCAAGGTTTGTCACTTGTGCAATAGGTAAGCGCGCTGCAGCACCAGATGATGCCTTCCATGCCGATGCTGTCATCGATGCCGCACGGCGCTCGGTCATTAGAACCCCCGCTGCCCCAAATGCCGCCGCACTTCGGATGATCGCACCTAAGTTACGGGGATCTGTCACACCATCGAGTGCGACGATGAGTGCTGGATGTTGTGCACGCTGCATGATCTCTTCATAACTTGAGTATTGAAAGGGCTTGATTGCAAGAATTATCCCCTGACTATTGGGAGAGATTCCCTCGACCTCTGCGCGGTGTGCCTCGCGGATAGGAAGTCCAAGATGTAGCGCCAACTTCAATGATTCAGCGACGCGATCATCGACCTCGATACTGCGCGCTACTAATAATTCAGTTGATGGAACACTCTCGCGCAACGCCTCAAGGACAGCGTTGCGACCTGCAACGATCTCACCACGTGGTCTATCACCACGCGCAGGACGCGCTGAGCGCATCTCCTTGCCATCACTTCGTCCACTTGTGACCCGACCAGCACCACGAGCAGAGGTTTTACTAGAACTTTTTTTCACAGCGGCTTTTTTACGCTTTGCTGCGGCGTGATACGGGCGATCTTCAGCCTTGGGGGTTGGCCCTTTCCCACTCAGCCGTTTCTTGTTCTTTCCACCCGTGCCACCGGCCGGTCCTTTTTTCGATGCACGGATTGCGCCCTTACGGGATGAATTGCCGGCCATCATTAACTCTTTTCCATCATCGACCAACGTGGCCCTTGTGCAGTGTCCTCAATTGTAATTCCTAATGCCAATAGCCCGTCTCGGATTGCATCAGATGCTGCAAAATCCTTACGCTCACGTGCAGCTGCACGCTGCGCAAGAGCCAACTTCACCACACCATCCATGGCCTGAGTTAAATCCTCTGAGGTGTTGGCACTGAAGTGAGTATCAAAAGGATCACAGCCCAAAATTTCCAGTGCGCCACGGATCTCACTGGCGTTTTTAGATATTGCAGCCTTGTTTGTATCGGTGATCCCTTGATTTCCAAGGCGCAGATTCTGCGAGATAGTGGCAAGGGCTGCAGGCACCGCTAAATCATCATCCATAGCGGCGGCAAATTCCTCACTGATGACACACTCTGGTATTTCACCCAGAAGCTCTGCCGAGCGCTTAAGAAAACTCTCTATGCGTCGAAATGCGATGGCCGACTCATCAAGGGCGCCTTGAGAATATTCGAGCATTGAGCGGTAATGAGCGCTGCCTAAATACCAGCGTAGTTCGATTCCACGCACACGCTGGACTATCTTTTCTACGAGTAGTGAGTTACCGAGTGACTTGCTCATCTTCTCACCAGACTGTGTGACCCATGCGTTATGCATCCAGCGCGCAGCAAATCCATATCCCGCCGCCTCTGATTGGGCGATCTCATTCTCGTGATGTGGAAAAATCAAATCTAGGCCACCACCATGTATGTCAAAGCTCTCACCTAAGTAAGCATGTGCCATCGCCGAACACTCAAGGTGCCATCCCGGCCGGCCGGCTCCCCATGGTGTTGGCCATGATGGCTCACCTGGCTTGGCGGCCTTCCATAGTGCAAAGTCATGTGGATCTCGCTTCATTGAGGCGATACCCTCGCCATCGCTAGCCGATAAAAGATCATCGATACGTTGGCCAGAGAGTATTAAATAACGAGCTAATTTCCGGACCTCTAGATAGACATCGCCATTACCTGGGGCATAGGCCGAACCGTTATCGATGAGGATCTGCATCAACTCAATCATCTGAGTGATATGGCCCGTCGCCCGAGGTTCATAAGTTGGGGGCATGACATTGAGCGCATCAAAGGCGACGCTGAATTCACGCTCATACTTCATCGCCAGCGCCCACCAGGCCATATCTTCATGGCCCGCCTTATGCAAAATCTTGTCATCGATATCTGTGACGTTACGGATCAAGCTCACTTTGTATCCAGATGAGATGAGCCAACGACGCAGAATATCGAAGTTGACTGCGCTGCGAATATGACCGATATGAGGAGATGCCTGCACTGTTGCACCACATACATAGATCGAGACTTCACCACTCTTTATGGGAGCAAATTCACTCACAGAGCGCGTTGCAGTGTCGTATAAGTTGAGAGCAGACATTTCTTAATTCTATCGCTTGAAAACAAGAGCCGATGCGATCGCGGCAATTCCCTTGCCCTCACCTGTCAGACCCATTCCATCAGTTGTGGTCGCCGATAATGAGATGGGAATGCCACCAAGTGCCGATGAGATCGCTGCAATCGCCTCGGCACGTCGCGTACTGATCTTTGGATGATTACCAATGATTTGTACCGTGACATTCGAGATCAAATATCCAGCGGCACTGACGATTGATAGCGTCTCTTTGAGCATCTGTGCACCCGATGCATCGGCATACTCTGGGCGATCGGTTCCAAAGTTCGATCCTAAATCACCTGTCTGGCTTGCAGCGAATAAGGCATCGCAGATTGCATGCGCTGCTACATCGCCATCGGAGTGACCCTGGACTCCATCGTGCTCGGGCCAGAGTAGGCAGGCCAGCCACAATGGACGACCAGATGCAAATGCATGAGCATCGACACCGATTCCACTGCGATAGGTCTCATCGAAGCCAAGATAAGCAAGTGCTGTGTGTAGATCTGCTGGCGTAGTGATCTTGAGTGCACGCTCTTCACCGGCGATGATCTTGACCCTGCCACCACTTGCCTCAATAAGTGCGCCATCATCGGTGGCGTTGCTCCCTGATGCATGTGCTGCGCGTAGCACCGATATCTTAAAACCCTGCGGGGTCTGAGCACCGACAAGAGATGCACGATCCAAGCTCGATATAACGAAGCTATCTGCATCTACAACTTTGATTGTGTCAACGACTCTCAACGCTGGAACCACGGCGTCATGGCCCGATTTCAAGGCGGTAAGTACCGCACCCGCCAAATCACTGCTCGCTAAGGCACGAGCGGCATCATGGACTAAAACATAATCCCCAGTTGCCTGGGACAAGGCTGCACGCACACTCTGCGAGCGAGTCGCACCACCTGTGACCACAACAACGCCGGCACCCACAAGCTCTGAGATCTGTTTTTCAAATCCGGCAGGTGCACTAATGATTATCTGATCGACTATCGCAGAGATTGATGCAACGGCATGTTCCAGAAGAGTTTTATCGCCAAGTTGGATGAGCGCCTTTGGAATACCTGCGCCGAATCTCTCACCGCTACCAGCGGCAGCGATGATGGCGGTTACTGACATGTAATTTAGGAGGCGAGAACCTCGTCAAGGATTACTGCAGCCTTTACCTCATCAGTACGCTCAGCAAGAGCGAGCTCTGATACAAGGATCTGCTTCGCCTTGGCGAGCATGCGCTTTTCACCAGCTGATAGACCACGATCTAGATCGCGGCGATACAGATCACGCACGACCTCGGCGACTTTGATGACATCTCCTGAGGCAAGCTTCTCTAGATTTGCTTTGTAGCGACGTGACCAGTTCGTTGGCTCTTCTGTATATGGCTGGCGCAGAACGTTGAAGACGCGATCTAGTCCGGCCGAGTCAACGACATCACGAACACCTACAAGATCCACATTTTCGGCTGGAACACGAACTGTGAGATCTCCTTGGGCTACTTTCAGCACTAAATAGGTCTTTTCTTCACCTTTGATGACACGCTTTTCAATTGCTTCGATGAGAGCTGCTCCGTGATGAGGATAAACAACGGTTTCGCCGACCTTAAATGTCATCTGTTGCCCTTCGGTAGAGGACAATTGTACCAGCGTTTTTCTATCTAGTCATCCGCCCCTTAACGGCCTAAAACCAGTGTATTTCGCTATTTATCTCCTATGAGAGAATATGGCCCATGCCTCGCATATGTATCGCGCTATTGACTTTATCTCTTGCGCTCTTACTGAGTGCATGTGGGGCTGGTTTAAATGCAGAGTCACGCAATATCACGCAGGTGACCGATGGTGTCGAAGGTGCGATCATTAATGATCAGCATGAGATCAAGGTTCGTAACCTCTTAGTGGTTGAAACTGCAGAGAAGGCAGGGGTAATCGTTGGAACGATTATCAATACCTCAAAGACAGATGATGTGCTCCTAGGACTTGCGGTAAATGCACAAGTTGTCACCTTAACTGGTATGACAACGATCAAGAACGGCCAGCCCGTCATCTTTGAAGGCGCATCGGCCAATGCAAAGGCCGTGGTTGCTGCTCTGGACGCAGTCGCCGGTCAGAATGTGACGATTACTTTATTCTTTGCCCGCGCAGGAGAGTTGACGCTAACAGCGATAGTGCGGGATCAGCGCGATGATTATGCTGGGATTACGGCGCAGATGGATGCTGTAGCTACTCCTACTAAGTAGTTTTAAGAGCTTGATTTGCAACCGCTGCAATCGCATCCTTTGCAGCAAGTGGATCTAGATACTCCCCACCTTTAAGAACTGGAGATAGATCGGAATTGAGTTTGTAATACAACGGGATTCCAGTTGGAATATTTAGATCTGAGATATCTGCATCACTTATCCCATCTAAATGCTTGACCAAGGCGCGCAGTGAGTTGCCATGGGCCGTCACCAAAACCCGCTTGCCACGCTTTAAATCAGGCACAATCGATTCATACCAGTAGGGCAGCATTCGCTCGATAACATCCTTGAGACACTCAGTTTTAGGCACTGAGATATCGGCATAGCGCTCATCCCTTGCCTGGCTGAACTCATCTGCATCATTGATCGGTGGTGGAGCGACATCAAATGAGCGGCGCCAGAGAGCAAATTGTTCCTCACCATATTGGGCCAGCGTCGCGGCCTTATCTTTACCTTGAAGTGCGCCATAGTGACGTTCATTCAATCGCCATGATCGCTCAACAGGAATCCAGGCACGATCACAGGCATCAAGTGCCAACTGCGATGTATGGATCGCACGGCGCAGCAAGGATGTATGCAGCACGTCGGGTAGCAGAGCGCGCTCAACGAGCATCGCTCCACCACGTTTGGCCTCTTCCTCACCCTTACTCGATAGAGCGACATCGACCCAACCTGTGAAGAGGTTCTTAGCGTTCCACTGTGATTCACCGTGGCGCAGAAGGATTAGTTCGAAAACGCTCATGGGTACATCCTAAACCAGATGCTTGAAAGCATCTAAATTCGCCAGTGATTCACCGCGCGATACACGCCAAGCCCATTCACGACGGATCGCATTTGCAAAGCCGAGTTCGAGCAGTGGATTAAATGATGAATCTGAAATCTCTAGGACCGCACCGACCAATCGGTCAATCTCTCGATCTGTCACGGCGGGTAAAGGTAGACGACCGACTAAGAAGATATCTCCCAGCTCATTGATCGCAAATGCGATGCCATAGAGTGATGAGTTCTTAGCCATGCACCAGGAGTGCACTGCCGCTTCGTTATCATCAGGTTTTCGGATCACAAAGGCGTTGATACTCAACGAGTGATCGCCCACTATGAGGGCGCAGTGCGTCTGAAGCTTCTTCTCACCGGGTAGGGTGATAAGAAATGTGGAGCTATCTTTCCTCTCAAACTCGAGATCATGGGAGTCAAGAAACTCCTCGATAGTGATCCGGGGGTCGATCGCCGCCATCACTGTCCCGCTATTTTTGCCGCAGCGTTATTCTCTGTTATTACTTGGTCGTAAATATCTAAAGTCCCACGGGCCGTTGCATCCCAGCCAAAGTGTGAGGCGTGCTCGGTCGCACCGAGTGAGAGAAGTACACGGCGCTGTGGCTCTTGTAATAGGCGGGCAAGGACAGAGGACCAGGCCTTAGGGTCATGCCCATCGACTAAGACACCAGAGATTCCATCTGCAACCGCGGTGCGCAGACCACCAACGGCAGTTGCTACAACGGGTGTGCCGCAGGCTTGGGCTTCGAGTGCGACTAATCCAAAACTTTCAGAGTAACTAGGGACACAGACCAAGTCAGCGGCGCGATACCACTGTGCTAACTCTTTGCGCAGCACAGGAGGTGCAAAATGCACCACATCATCAATGCCCAGCCACACCGTCAGCTCTCTGAGCCGCTCGACCTCTTCAGTGTTGGCACCAGATGCACCACCAATAATGTTGATCATCAACTTTTTACGCATCATCGGAGAGTGCTTGACTAGCTCTAGCGCAGCGCGTATCAATACCTCCGGACCTTTGTGCGCCTGAATACGTCCAACAAAGGTGATGACCAATGCCTCCTCTGGAACACCGATCTCTTTGCGCGCGGATATGCGACCATCACCTGGGGTAAATAGATCCAGATCTACACCGGGATTAACAACATGTACCGTGTCAGGACAGGCGTCATAAAGTGAGACGAGACTGGCCGCCTCAGAGTCAGTGTTAGCGATCAGGGCGGCAGCGGCAGCGGCGATCTGTGTCTCACCTTGAACTCGAATCATAGGTTCAGGGCTCTCTCCCTCTGCAAGATTCAAATTCTTAACACGTGCCATCGTGTGCATGGTGTGAACCAGTGGGATGCCTAACTGTGCCGCTGCAGGCATCGCTACTTTTCCTGAGAGCCAATAATGTGAGTGGATTGCATCGTAGTTTTCATCTTTGATAATCCGTTGGAAGGCCTTTGAGAGTCCGAGGATGTGCGCCGGTAACTGCTCTTTTGTTAAGGGGCCATGTCCGCAATCAAAGTATCGAACACGAACACCCTTTGAGATCTCAACGATCTCTGGAAATTGTTTCTCAGTGCGGCGCGTGAAAATATCGACCTCGACACCCATCGCCGCCATACGCACCGCAGATTCAAGGACATAGATATTCATGCCACCAGCATCGCCAATACCCGGCTGATCCAGTGGGGATGTATGCACCATTACCGTCGCAATGCGTCCGTTCATCAGATAAGGGTACGACTTGTCAGAAGGTTGCGCGAATAGAGCCAATTACTTTGCCGCCACCATAGACAGGATCGGGTATTTCATGGGCATCAACGCCAAAGAGCTTCAAAATCGCCGCACTCACTGCAGGGATTGCGCGGGAATTTCCATCACTGATCTTCAATGCGAATGTGCGCCCATCGGGCAGAGATGCGACATTAAAGGCCTCAGCACCATCCTTCATAAATAATCCAGGAATACTCTGCATCATCCTTGTTGCAAGCCGGCCTTGGCCTGAGACCATCTCGGGATTTTCACGGCAGGCCTGCACGACGGCCTGGTGCACGCGATCAGTCGAGAGCGTTAAGGCACGCACCGCTCGCGCCAAACCAAGTAGAGAGAACATAAATAAGGGTGCACCACAACCATCGACGCTTACAAGTGAGATCTTCTCACCGCTCATGGTTTCAACCTCGTCCTTGATTGCAATCTGCAGCGGATGTGACTCATCGAGATAAGAATCAATGGGCCATCCATTGATGTGACAGGTCAGAATCATCCCTGCATGTTTTCCACTGCAGTTCATTGCAAGGCGTGTCGGTACAGCGCTACGGCGAAGAAGTTCATCCAATGGCCGATCCATCACACACATCAGCGCAGATGCATCTAGGCCGGCCTTGCCCAAGATCTCCAAGGCGCCATCTTGATGCATCGCTGTACCTGCATGGCTGGCACAGACAAGTGCGAGCAGGCGTGGCTCAAGATCTAAACCAGCACGCACCATCGCAGATGCTTGAATCGATTTCAGCGATGAGCGTGAATACATCGCTCGCGTAGGATCACCCTTTTGGGTAAGTATCGAGCCATCACTATTGAGTGCAACAAAATGTCCTGCGTGGATGGATTCGACGACTCCACTACGAACTACTTCGGCAAGGATTTCGCCCAACATCACTTACTCACTCTGGCGCTCAAGGGAGGACCAGATATGAGCCTGTAACTCTTGTCCCTCTGCAGCCATGTCATATGCGTAAAAAAGCTCGCCAGCGACAAGTCCATACAATCGAACACCTGCAGTAACAATCTTTGCAGTCGGCGCTGAATATCCCTGATCCATAACGAGTTGAATCTTTGGACCATCAAAGGTTCCGACCCAACCCTCAGCGATACCAGTGTTATGTGCAAGAACTACCTCTAAAACATTATTAGGTTTCGGGCGCCAGAATCCAGTTTCTGAACCTCCAGGGCGCACAATTTCGCCCTCTTTATCTAAGATCCATGAACGTGAGTAGTAGTTTAAAAAAGGGCGTTCATCGTGGTTAAAGACGACCTCTTGAGCGAACTCAAATGCTTCGATGTTGGGATACTCACCACGACCTTTTCCGCGCCATGTACCGACCAACCATGCAAGTGGATTTAAATCTGGGTGTAGGCCTTGCGGAATCGTAAAGACCATCTACGGGCGGCCTCTAAATCTCGGAGAGCGACGGGCCTGTGATTGGCGACCTTTGAATGCATAGATGATGAGCGCTATCCCCAATGCGATGGCGACAAGGCCAAGGATTATCGAGGTAAAGAGCTCCATGGCTACAGAATAGCGGTTAAACAATCACTTGCTGCGAGGCGGGAATCCCATCGACGCTAAGGGTTGCATCTGTCGGAGTATTTCGCTTAACGATTGCAAGGGCGATCGTTCCAAGTTCGTGATGCCGTGCAACAGTACCGATAAAACCTACGACCACACCATCGTTCTCTACCTTTGTACCCTTGGCGGGAAAGCCGACTTCACTGCCATCTAGATGGAGCATCACTAAGCGCCGCGGAGGATTTCCAAGATTAAATATCTTGGCTACCGTCTCTTGTCCACGATAACAGCCCTTATTCATATGCACCGCAGTATTTAATACACCTATCTCATTAGGAATCGACTTGTGATCGGTCTCAAAACCAATACGTGGCCGGCCCGCGGCCACACGCTGCGCATCGAGTGCCCATGTACCGACCTGGGTTGCCACTGCATCAAAGCCTGCACGCATGTAATCAATCTCAGTGCGTGGTACTAGCGCAAATGGCCCACCGATATCGGTTGCAGCACCAGGTGCACGCAACACTGCAAACTCCCCACTTGCATCCCGCACATCCACACGTAACATGAACTTCATCTTTGTTAAATAAGTCACTAGCCCATCCCGATAGCCCGGATCTAGAACCAGCCATGTTGTCTTACCATCATCGACTACATTGAACTGATACTCAATATGTCCTTGAGGATCCAAGATCATCCCAGCTCTCCAGGTTCCTGCCTCTAAGTCGCTCAGAAACTGTGTGGTTAAATCATGTAACCACTTCAAGCGATCCTCTCCGCTCACGGCGATAATATCCAGATGTGAGAGATCGGCCCATGCTGTGCCGGCCTCTAGTGCGCGCCCCTCTTTAACTGGCTCACCAAAGTGCCAGATAGCCCCCTTATCGACACCATCTTCAACGAGAACAGCGCTCATTGGCAACTGGCGCAGGTTCCGTAAACTGCAAAGTGTGTGACATCGGTCTTGAAACTGTAATCATCGGCTAAGGCGTTGACAAAGTTGGCTGCAACTTCGATCGGTGCATCACCAATTGAGCCACATGTGCCGCAGACAAGGTGCAGATGTGTGAGCTCCTCTGCTGCATGGTAGGTAGCACCACCATGACCAAGGTGTGTGTGTAGCACCAAGCCAACGTTCTCCAACGTCTCAAGATTTCGATACACAGTTGAGAGATTGATGCCAGGGTGGGTCAAGCGCACCTTCTCGGCGATCTGCTCTGGGGTTGAGTGGCCAAGCTCGCGCACGGCAGATAAGACAAGCTCACGTTGAGGTGTGAGTCGCAATCCCTTTTCGCGGAGTTCATTCGGCGCCTTCATACTCTAACTCTAGGTCATCAAGGAATTTATGGCGCACGGGCTCATTCAGGGTTGAATATGCAGGTAGTGGGTGGGTTTGGCTGCGGGTAGGATTGCGCAATGGCCAAAGTATTGCTACTCACACATACTCAACTGGCCAGCACTGAAGTTCTACCTGCGCTCTCTCTGCTTGCGCATCACGTTCGCATATTGCCGGCAGAGGCTAGTGTCTTGATCGATACACCAGATGCTGATCTTATTCTTTTGGATGCACGTCGTGATCTGCCCGCAGCCAAATCACTTGCACGTTTACTGGCAACGACCGGTCTTGGCTGTCCCATTATTGTCATTGCAACCGAAGGTGGTCTCTCTGCAGTCAGCGCCGAGTGGGGAATCGATGATGTTTTACTCGATACATCTGGACCGGCCGAGGTCGATGCACGCATCCGTATCGCAGTTGGAAAACACCAAGCCGTTATGGCTATGAGTGATCCTCATGCTGGTGAGATCCGCACAGGTGATGTCGTTATTGATGAGGCGAGTTACACCGCCCGCCTTAAAGGAAATGCCTTAGATCTCACATTCAAAGAGTTCGAACTATTGAAATACCTGGCCCAGCACCCAGGTCGCGTATTCACGCGTGCACAGTTGCTCCAAGAGATTTGGGGCTATGACTACTTTGGTGGAACCCGCACCGTTGATGTGCATATCCGTCGGCTACGTTCAAAGTTAGGGCCAGAGTTCGAGGCGCTCATCGGCACTGTCCGTAACGTTGGCTATCGATTTACGAAGCCAAATGGTGCCAAAGAGAGCTCCATTAAAAATCGCATCTAATCATGCGCCATATCCTCAAAATTCACCGGAGCCTGCAAGGGCGTATCCCTGATACAGATCATGGCTTTGCTATCGAATCATTTGATCCCACAAAGGACAAGCAATTGTGGTTGGATCTTAACAATCTGATCTTTGCCCATCACCCTGATCAAGGTAACTGGACGATGCAAGATGTTGAAAATCGTATGGCCGAGCCCTGGTTTGATGCCGATGGCTTCTTCTTAGCGGTTGAGAATCGCCAACTCGTTGGCAGTTGTTGGACCAAGATCCATCGCGAGCTTGTTAACAAGGCACCTGTTGGCGAGCTCTACGTCGTCGGTACTCATCCCGATCATCATGGTCATGGCATCGCCCGCGCAGTATCAATCAAAGCTTTGAACTACCTTGTTGATAAAGGTATCAAGGATGCGATGTTGTATGTCGATGCAGATAATGAAAAGGCACTCAATCTCTACAAATCCTTAGGGTTTAACTAACTCCAACAGGCCAGCGACCAAGCGATCGACATCATTGCGTGTGGAGTAAGGAGCAAGACCAGCGCGCAGAGCCCCCGCATCACCTAGGCCTAACTTGCGCGAGACCTCGAGGGCATAGAAATTTGATGCTGGAAGAGTGACCTTCTTTTTGGCCATTGCCTTGTAGATATCGGCGCTGGTGTGACCGGTGAATGAAAAGTAGATTGTTGGTGTACGCCGCGATGCATGGCCATACATAATCACATTTGGCAGCGCTTTGATGCCACTCTCAAGATACTCCAGTAGCTCATCCTCATACTTTTCAAGGGCATTCATTGAGTTCACGATTCTCTCGCGACGAGTCGTAGCATTACCTGGGGCCATTTCTGCGATGAAATCAACGGCAGCGATGCACCCTGCCATAAGTTCATAGGGCAGAGTTCCAAACTCAAAGCGCTCTGGAACGGCATTGGTTGCAGGTAATAACTTGTCATTATTTAATGTTTCAAGTAGTGCCGGGGATGCAGCAAGGGCGGCGCAGTGAGGTCCCATCAACTTATAGAAAGATAGTCCGTAAAAATCAGCACTTATCTCCTGAGCACTTATTGCTGCATGCGGTGTCAAATGCACACCATCAATAAAGAAGAGTGCACCAACTTTGTGCACAGCGATACCGATCGCCTTGAGATCTGGACGGGTGCCGATCGTATTTCCAGCACCTGTGATCGCAACTAATTTGGTTGCAGGCGATAAAACCGCCTCGACAGCGGCGAGAGTGAGCTCTGATGTCTGTGCATCGAACTCTGCCCAACGCACGGTTGCCCCAACTGCTTCGGCCGCTTGGATCCACGGACGGATATTTGAATCATGATCCAGGCGAGAAACGACAATTTCATCACCCGGCCCCCAACCCTTAGCCAAGGTGCGCGAGAAATCATAAGTGAGCTGTGTCCATGAGCGGGCATAGATGACCCCACGTGGATCGACATCGATGAGATCACCCACTGCTGCGCGAAAGCCCTGCACAATCTCCTCGGCGTTCTTCTCTGATTCGGTGTTGGTATTGCGGTTTGAAATCGGCTTAGTGATAGCGCCGGCAATGGCTGCTCCAACGACATCTGGTACTTGACTGCCCCCTGGCCCACAAAAGAATGCAAGGCCGGTATTAAGTGATGGAAAATGGGAGCGGATTTTATTAACGTCGTAGGTCATATGCGGCAGGTTAGCAGTGAGAGCCCAGTTAGTTAAGCCTTCTTTTTGTATCCGCTAGGACACTTAGGCTTTACTGCTGTCACCTTCTTGGTTGTTTTTCCTTTGATACAGGTAATGGTTGTCTTTTTTGCAACGGTTATTGGTTTAGCAACGACAGGTACAGGTGTTGACGAAGGTGTTGCCGTAACTGTTGGCGTTGGAGTAGGCGTTGGAGTAGGCGTTGGAGTAGGCGTTGGAGTAGGCGTTGGAGTAGGCGTTGGAGTAGGCGTTGGAGTAGGCGTTGGAGTTGGA
>Ga0209443_1000049_pt1 | contig 68162 bp, 67 predicted proteins | sample LauGreBMM110DCMD_2_FD_187571 | JGI IMG/M metagenome (GOLD analysis project Ga0209443, IMG submission 187571) | Freshwater lake microbial communities from Lake Michigan, USA - Su13.BD.MM110.DCMD (SPAdes) (version 2) | ecosystem: Environmental > Aquatic > Freshwater > Lake | place: Lake Michigan... | reverse complement strand
AAGAAATTATCCAAGCGCATCATCGCTGGCGAGCTTCGCGTCAGGGGAGTGGACCAAAACTCAATCGATGAGGCACTCGATGAGATTGATGGAGAGGATGAGTATCGAATGGCATTCTCACTTGCGATGAAAAAATACTCTACGATGTCGCGCTTAGAGGCCGATGTTCAGATTCGCCGTATTCAATCCTTACTACAACGAAAGGGTTTTGGCTTCGATATTATTGGCCGTGTTATTCGCGAGCTAGATATTCACTCAGGCGAGCAGCGGTAGCGACAACGGCCGCTGCATGAATGCGCCCGGGCTGGCGACCTAAGCGCTCAATCGGTCCGCTAATACTTACTGCCGCGATTACTCTTCCATTAGGTGCCCGAACAGGTGCCGAAACAGATGTCACCCCGGCCTCGCGCTCACCCACAGACTGTGCCCAGCCGCGTCTGCGATCGGCTGCTAACTGGGCAGCGCTAAAGCGTGCATTTGTTAAACCACGATGAATCTTCTCGCTATCTTCCCAGGCTAATAAAATCTGGGCGGCAGATCCGGCCGCCATTGTTAGAGCGCTACCAACTGGGACCGAGTCACGAAGCCCCGAGAGACGCTCTGCAACTGCAACACAGATACGTTGATCTCCCTGGCGCTTGTATAACTGGGCACTCTCACCCGTTGCATCGCGCAGAGCGGCAAGGGCAGGTCCGGCGGCGGCTAGTAAGCGATCCTCACCGGCGGCCGAGCCCAGCTCAGCGCTGCGCCCTCCGATAATAAAGCGCCCAGAGAGATCACGTGTGACTAAGCGGTGAAACTCAAGGGCAACGGCTAAGCGGTGGGCGGTAGGGCGGGCGATACCTGTGGCTGCAACGAGCTCGGCCAGAGAGTGAGGGCCGGCCTCGAGCGTGCCTAGAATCGCCACGGCTTTATCTAAGACGCCAACTCCGCTACTCTTTCTGACCATAGGGTGATATTAGCATCCCACTATTTGATATGGCAAGAAAGAGGATGGTCGATGGCTACAACGTTAGCTCAAAAGATCTGGGCCGAGCATGTGGTGCATGCTGCATCGGGCGAGCCAGATCTTTTATATATCGATCTGCATCTCATTCATGAGGTCACCAGTCCACAGGCCTTTGATGGTCTGCGCCAAACCGGACGCACGGTGCGCCGACCCGATCTGACTATTGCAACTGAGGATCACAACGTTCCAACGCTGAATATTGATAAGCCGATCGCAGATCCCGTCTCCAAACTCCAGGTAGATACGCTGCGGGCCAACTGCGCCGAGTTTGGGCTACGCATTCACTCACTTGGAGATAAGGACCAGGGAGTTGTGCATGTAGTTGGACCTCAATTAGGTCTGACTCAGCCAGGAATGACTATTGTTTGTGGAGACTCTCATACATCGACTCATGGCGCATTCGGCGCACTGGCATTTGGAATCGGGACCTCTGAGGTCGAGCATGTTCTTGCGACTCAAACTCTTCCTTTGCAACGCCCAAAGACGATGGCGATTAACGTTGAAGGCTCTCTCAAACCAGGTGTCACATCTAAAGATATTATCTTGGCGATTATCGCAAAAATTGGTACCGGCGGTGGACAGGGCTACGTTATCGAATATCGAGGCAGTGCAATCCGCGCTCTTTCGATGGAGTCACGCATGACGATCTGCAACATGTCGATTGAGGCCGGTGCCCGTGCAGGTTTAATTGCACCAGATCAAACTACCTTTGACTACATCAAGGCAAAGCCACACGCACCTGCAGATTTTGAATCTGCGCTTGCTTACTGGAAAACGCTCTACACCGATAGTGATGCGCGATTTGATCGTGAGGTCGATCTCAACGCCGATGATCTAGAGCCATTTGTCACATGGGGCACAAACCCTGCCCAGGGTGCATCCCTTAATTCAAATGTTCCAAACCCTGCCGATATCAAAGATGATGAGGCTCGCGGGGCGGCAGAGCGTGCGCTGGTCTATATGGGACTTGAAGCCGGCACCCCCCTTAAAAAGATAGCCATTGACACTGTTTTCCTGGGCTCGTGTACAAACGGTCGAATTGAGGATCTACGTGCTGCGGCCCAAGTGATTAAGGGAAAGAAGATCGCCTCAACGCTGCGCATGTTGGTCGTCCCAGGCTCTGCTCGGGTGCGCTTAGAGGCAGAGGCTGAAGGCTTAGATAAAGTATTTCTCGATGCTGGAGCAGAGTGGCGAAATGCTGGTTGCTCGATGTGCCTTGGCATGAATCCAGATCAACTATCCGTTGGCGAACGAGCTGCATCAACGTCTAATCGCAACTTTGAGGGCCGCCAAGGCAAGGGTGGTCGCACACATCTAGTGAGCCCCTTAGTAGCCGCGGCTACCGCTTTGCGGGGCACGCTCTCATCACCGGCAGATTTGTAAAGGCGAGCGAGAATAACAATGGATAAGTTCATTAAACACACAGGCAGCGCAGTACCGCTTCGGCGCAGCAACGTTGATACCGATCAGATCATCCCAGCCGTTTATTTAAAGCGCGTCACACGAAGTGGCTTTGAGGATGGCCTCTTTGCAGCCTGGCGCACTGATCCCACCTTTGTCCTGAATGATCCTGTTTACAAAAATGCCACTGTTTTAGTCGCTGGTGTGGACTTTGGGACTGGCTCATCGCGCGAGCATGCAGTCTGGGCGCTGCAAAACTATGGCTTCAAAACCGTAATCTCCAGCCGTTTTGCCGATATCTTCCGAGGGAACTCCTTAAAGGCCGGGCTTTTAACTGTGATTCTTGGACAAAGCGATGTGGAGGCGATCTGGAAAGTGATTGAGGCCGAACCAGCGACCCACATCAGCGTTGATCTTGAGAGCCGAAGTGTGAGTTATAACGATGTTGTTCTTGATTTTGCCATCGATGATTACACCCGCTGGCGCTTGATGGAGGGGCTCGATGACATCGGATTAACAATCAAAAAAGGCGAGTTCATCGATACTTTTGAAAAAACGCGCGCCGCGTATAAGCCAGCAACTCTGCCAATCCGCTCCTAAAATAGGCGTAAATCACTGCTTTTGAGGCAGGGGTGAGAGAACAAGAGCGTGACCCTCAATCTTGTATTGAGGGTTTTATCTCTATAAAACACTGGTTTTTGCAGATTAAAGATGAAAATAAATATCGCGACACGCCTACCTGAATTGGACTATCACCCCAGTTATGCGCGTAAGTTTACGAACACGTTGAGCAGTTGCTTAACATTTACGCGTAAATAAGGGGATTTCAATGAATAAGGCCCAATTCATTGCGGCGTTGGCACCACACTTCAACGACAGCAAGAAGGAAGCAGCACACGCTGTAGATATCGTTTTTGACACAATCGTTCGTAGCCTGCACAAGGGCGAGGATGTAATGATCAATGATTTTGGTAAGTTTAAGAAGGTCGATCGCAAAGCTCGCATGGGACGTAACCCATTTACCGGTGAGACGATTAAAATTAAAGCCTCCAAGAAGGCTCGATTCCTGCCAGCAAAAGGCTTGAAAGATGTCATCTCAGGAGAGCGCAAGCTCGGACCCGCTCCAAAGCCAGAGCCAAAGCCAGTTGCAAAGCCAGTAGCCAAGAAGGCCGCTAAGAAGGCTCCAGCAAAGAAGAAGGCCGCTAAGAAGGCTCCAGCAAAGAAGAAGGCTCCAGCAAAGAAGAAGGCGGCTAAGAAGGCTCCAGCAAAGAAGAAGTAATTCTTCATTACTCTGTTCAAGACGAGACGGGGCTGGCAATAGCTAGCCCCGTTTCTGTTTTTCACGCAGTAATATGAGGGCTATGCGGGAGTACAAGATTACCTATGCTCCACCCTCTGGTAAACCTCTCGGTACGAACTTCGCTTTTAAGCTCGGTACCAAGGTGGTCATCCCTTTATTAAATCTCGTTGGGCGAAAAAACTGGCGTGGGAGCGAGCAGATACCCAAGACTGGCGCTGCGATTGTGGCCTGTAACCACGTCTCATATTTAGATGTCTTATTTTTGACGCACTTTCTCTTTCGCAGCGGCCGTGCACCGCGCTATATCGGCAAAGAGGGTGTCTTTAAAACTCCGATCATAGGAAAAATCGTTCTCGCTGCAGGGATGATTCCCATTGCCCGCGAAAGTGCGGATGCAGCCAAGGCGCTTGAGCATGCGACTAGAACTCTGCAGGCAGGCAACCTATTAGGTGTCTATCCCGAAGGCACCCTCACGCGCGATCCCCAGGGTTGGCCGATGGTTGCAAAGACAGGACTTGTGCGACTTGCCATCATGACAAAGGTTCCAGTGATTCCGATCGCGCAGTGGGGCTCTCAAGATGTGATGCCCACCTATGAGAGGAAGATCAAGATCTTTCCCCGCACGAGAATAAATATTTTGGCTGGTCCAGCTCTGGATCTATCGCCTTGGTATGCACGAGAGGGTGATCCACAGGCCCTTATTGAGGCTACGGCATTTGTCATGCGAGCGATCACTGATTTACTTGAGGAGCTACGCGGGCAAAAACGACCGGAGGAGATCTTCGATCCACATTTCTCAACTCTGCCACGCACGGGAAACTTCAAGAAAAAGCGATGAGCAAAGTAACGGTATTAGGAAGTGGTCAGTGGGGAAGCACCATGGCCCAGGTCTTATCCGATGCCGGAAACCATGTACTTATGTGGGGACGCAACCAAAGCGTTGTTGATGAGATTAATACTTCGCATACCAACACTAAGTATCTGGATAAGAATGTATTACCTGCGGGCCTGCGTGCGACAAGTGATATCAAGGAAGCCTTCGATTATTCATCTATCTATGTTTTAGCGATTCCGGCGCAATCCCTGCGAGAAAATCTCAATCTTTGGAGACCACTAGCAGCGCAAAACGCCCTATATATAAGCACTTTGAAGGGCATCGAGCTTTCGACACAACAACGTATGTCACAGATTATCGAGGATGTGATGGCCACTAGAAACGTTGCGATTATCACGGGGCCAAATCTGGCCTACGAGTTGATTCTTAGGCACCCAGCCGGGGCGGTCGTTGCCGCTCATACGACGATAGTTGCCGAAAAAGTCGTCAAGTTATTTGCCACCCCTTATTACCGCGTATATACATCGACAGATATTTTGGGCTGCGAATTCGCAGGTGCGATTAAATCCATCATCGCTTTGGCCGTGGGAATGTCGATTGGTATGGGCTACGGTGAAAATACTCAAGCGATGGTGATCACTCGAGGCTTGAATGAGGTCGCACGTCTGACTGCTGCACATGGGGCAGATCCACTCAGCGCTGCAGGGTTGGCCGGCATGGGGGATTTAGTTGCAAGCTGTGGCTCTCCACTCTCTCGCAATCGAACATTCGGTGAGGTACTGGGCCGTTCAGGCTCTATGGCTGTAGCGCGCGAGCAAGTGGCCAAGACTGTTGAGGGCGTAGCCTCATCTAGTGCAGTCGTTCAGATCGCCCGTAGCGTTGGTATCGAGGTCCCAGTGATCGAGGCGGTGGCCGATGTCTGTGCAGGGACATTGAGCCCCATGCAGGCCTTTGATCGTCTGATGGAGATCACAACGCGATCAGAGAACTTCATCAAATGAGTAAGAAGTCAGTAGCCATCATCTTCGGTGGCCAAAGTAGCGAACATGAGATCTCATGTCTTTCAGCCGCTGGAGTTTTGGCGGGTTTAGATAAATCTCTCTATGACCCAGTGCTTGTTGGAATAACCAAGGCGGGCAACTGGGTCTTACTACCCAACGACTATCCGCTTGCAATCTCAGGTGGGGTTTTGCCAACAGTGGATGAGAGCGCAACAGCTCTTGTAGCCGACGTTCATGGATTCTCGGTTGCGGGTAAGGCGCTGGCGATAGATGTCGTCTTCCCGGCTCTGCATGGTCCCTTTGGTGAGGATGGCACGATTCAAGGCTTCTTTGAGACAGCCGATATCGCCTACGTTGGTAGCGGAGTGATGGCATCGGCAGCTGCGATGGATAAATCATTTTCAAAGACAATCTTTGCCGCCGCTGGCATGCGCGTTGCCGCTGGCATCACTGTCACAGCCGATGACTGGAAAAACTATATCGCCGACATCTCATATCCAGTCTTTGTAAAACCAGCCCGTGGTGGCTCTAGCCGAGGCACACACAAAGTCAAAAGCGCTGAGGCCCTAGAGCCAGCGCTGATTGATGCATTTACATTTGATAGCAAAGTCATGATTGAGAGCGCAGTTGCAGGTCGTGAAATAGAGTGCGCAGTCCTTGAGAGTGAAGGCACAGTGCAAGCCTCGGTAGTTGGTGAGATTATTATCGATAGCCGTTTTGAGTTCTATGATTTTGAGGCAAAGTATTTAGATAGTGCAACGAGCGTTGAAGTTCCGGCCAAGATTCCACAAGCTGCAAGTGAACAGATCCGTACGAGCGCCATTGCTGCCTTCAAGGCACTGGGATGCAGCGGTCTGGCCCGTGTTGACTTCTTCTACACCGACAAAGGTGAGGTCGTGATCAACGAGATAAACACAATGCCTGGCTTTACTGGCACTTCCATGTATCCCAAGCTCATGGCAGCAAGCGGTATCGCCTACACACCCCTGATCACCGCTTTGATAACAACTGCCCTTGCCCGGACAAATGGAACTCTGGGGCGTCACTCGATAGTTTCAGGAGATGGAATTTAGAATTAAAACCGGTTACCCCTGCTTCGTTAAAAGATATACTTTTAAAAGTCAAAAAAGTTAAAATTTAATCTCACAGAAATGGGCATGTCTCCTCTTTTTCTACAAGATCAAAAGCAAAAATCATCTTCGCCATCCCACATAAAACAGCCATCAGAACTCCGAGTTCTACTAATTCGCCATCAGTAAAATATGGATTCAATCGAGCATGTAAAGAGGCGCTCAATTGTCCTTTTGGATTTGTGAGCGCCATTTCATCTGCCAAGGCCAAAGCTGCCTTTTCAGATGCCGTGAAGGGGCCACTTTCATAACTAGATAGGGCATCAATCTGGCTTTGTAAAACTCCTGCTTGTAATGCTGCAGCTGTATTATTACGGTTGCAGAAAGCACATCCATGTAAATTTGCTAAACGCAATCGAACTATCTCTAACAAAGTTATGGGTAGAGAGCTGCCATAGAATAATTTTTTATAAAAATCATTTTGATACCAATCATAGAGAGCCGGAGCATGCCCCATGACCTCTACAAAAGTGGCGTCTTCATGCATAGTCATTGAACGATCAAAGGCGGCCTGCATTGATGCATTGAGATGTTCGCGTGGGACTCTACTCAAAAAAGTGTCGGGTTTCATGGTCTAACCTTCCTCAAACTTTTGTTTTGATGGAGAAAAGGCTTTCATTGCAGGTTACTCCATGCTTTCTTTAGAATTATATCGGATTTTTCATAACTGAAAACAAACCTGATTTTGGTTTCGAAGAAGCGATTTGCCATATTAGGTCAATGATGCAGGACAGTGCGAAATACATTTAGGGGGTTCGCATTAGTCTCTTTAATTATGCGTTCAAGATTCACTATCGAATCTCGGTGAGAAACGAGTTCGCCGACAGGGACAGAACCCGTGGCTACTAGTTCAATAGCCCTTTCGTAACGTCTGGCCCCTCCTCGAATACCAATCAAAGTTTGATCCTTAAGTACTGCCTGTGCAAATGTAAGGGGAGTATCAGCTGCTCCAACTGCGGCGATCACCCCTCCCGTTCCGACCCAATCTATCGCCAACTGCGCGCCCACCTTTGATGAGGATGTCTCGACCGCGACTGCACGCTCTAGCCCCGAGTGGGAGGATTTTAATTCAGTTGCATCAAGGGATGTAACTCCCCAGAGCTCTGCCCTCTCACGACGGGATTTAAGTGGTTCGACTATTTGCACACTGAACCCATTGAGCTGTAAAAGCTTAGCTACAACGATTCCGATCGGTCCACCACCAATAACAATTACCTTAGCTTGCTGCGTCACAATGCCAGAAATCCTCTCGAGTGCGTGCAATCCGACTGTTATTGGTTCCAGAACGGTTCCCGCCTCATCGTCGACTGAATCTGGGAGTTCATGAAGATTGACTGCAGGCAAAGTCAAATAAGCGGCAAAAGTTCCAGGCGCAGTTAAACCTAAGAATTTATAATCTGAGCAACCACTCGGTCTTCCTGCCAGGCAAACTGGACATTGACGACAACTAATTGCAGGATCAATCGCAACACGTTTTCCAGTGCTTACAATTTCGCCAACTGCGTCGTGACCCAACACCACGGGCATAAAACCCCAGTCAGCTTCGTATAGGTGTAAATCTGTTCCACAGACCCCGGCAGAGAGGATTTTTACCAAAACTTCACCACTCATAGGTACTGGAATCTCGGCAGTCGAGATACTAATTTCACGTAATTTAGTAAGAGTTGGAATTCTCCCACCGGCTCTGACTGTCATAGTGATTACTTTACTCCCTCAAAGCACCTCTAATCCGTTTTGGTAAAAAGCTTTAAATTCAGTAGTTGGGACCTCGGTAAGATCTAATCACGCATAACAAGTCGAAGTTGCATCCACACCGCTAATCGATCATCGGGGTTATCAAGTGTTATATTAAATAAATCTTTGACCCTGCGAAGACGGTATCGCAATGTATTGGCATGGATAAAGAGGGACTCTGCAGCTAAAGCAATGTCACCAACAGCATCTAGCCATGCAGTCACTGAATCTGCATAGTTGGTTTTGTTTTCAAGGTCGTATGCGAGCATGGCTTCGATACCAGGGTGTTTGAGCATGGGTGCACGCATGAGTTCATCGGCAACATGAGCTAGCAAGACTCGGGCGTGAACGTCATCAAGCTTTGCAACGGCAGGCAGATCCGGGTTGAGCGTGGTTACACGCAAAATATCATCTATTTCATGGCGCATATTTGGTAAGTCGGCGGGTTGAGTTGAAGTATGGGCAATGGCTGCACGGATTGGCTCCTTAAAGGCAAGCTGAACAGCAGCCAGAGCACTATTGATAAGGCGCATTACAGACTCTAATTCACCGCCGGGTAATAGGACATATACAGCGCGAGGAGTTGTTGTTATGGCAGCATCAGGGCGAAAGACGGCTAGATATTGGGAGAGTTCATTGCCCAGATGAGTGATCAGTGGAACTGTGCCATGTGAGTTAGGGATTGCAGCAAATCCGACTAGTGAAAGAACTGTTCCTGCAGGGAGTGCTAGTCGATAGGCGATCTCTTTGGCAGTTAGAGATGCATCAAGTGCTGAGCGTAATGTTCCTTCACGAACTTGGAGCTCCAATTTATTATGGATTTGGTTTCCAAGAATATGCAGGGCAGCCAATTTCGCACCTTCCAGAAGTAGACGCTCACCTTCTTGAGTGATCCCGCCAACATTTTCAATAGCCCAGATCGTGCCGAGTGGCTTTGCGCCAGCCTTAACAGCTATCGCAGCACGAGCAAACTCATCACTAACTTCTGGGAATCGAGTGACACCCTTACTCGCCAGAACTGATCGATACTGAGCTAAATTTCTCTCCATATCCGGCACATGGCGTCCCAATATGCCCGCTTCACGCAGTGCATCGATACGTTGATCTGGCAGTGAGGAGTAAGCCAAAACTCTTCGGTCCATATCTTCAATGGCAACAGAGCCCCCAATAATCGAGGCTAAGGAGTTTGCCAGGGTGTAGAGCTCGTCACCAAGGCCTGTTGAAGATTGGGTAATTGATCCTTGTGATCCCAAAATCGTGTGCAAAATCACATCAAGATGTTGCCATGTAATCTCATCGTCAGCGGCCAGCAATGTGATGTTGTGCTTTCGTGCCTCACTAATGAGTGGGCCTGCATCCTCACCTCGAACTTTAACGATAACGGCGGAGTATCCAATTAATGAGGCGGCCCGAAGTGCTTGCGTAGCCGTTTGTTCACCAACTCGTAAACCAGTCAAGATCAGGATTGAGTCAGGCTCATTTGGCAGTGCATCGATGGGGTCATGTAAGAAAGTTCCGCGTATTGATCGCTCTAATGTCTCTGGATTAAAGAGAACTCGAATCTCTTCAGTATTTCGCTCAGAGAAAGCCTTTAGCAAATCGGATAAGAGCACGGCCCAACCATAGGCCAATCGGCTCAACAATGACATGGGTAACTAGTCCACTATGAGGTCATGAGCCCCGTTGCTTCAATAAATACACCTGAGGGGCAGATCATCTCTCTTTTTCCATCTGGAACGAGTTTAAATGAGAGCAATGAGCTTCTCATCGGAGGATGCTCAGCATCAGAGTTGGTATCTACCTTTGGAACTCCAGCAGTGATCATTGATGAAGCTGCACTGCGAGATCGTGCACGACGTTACCTGGATGGATTGCGCAGTAGATGGCCCAACTCTGAGGTTGTCTGGGCCTCCAAATCACTTCCACTCACCTCTGTATTTCGCACACTAGGTGAAGAAGGTCTTGCAGTTGATGTTGCCGGTGGAGGCGAGCTGGTTATGGCCCTAGCGGCGGGGGTTAAGCCATCGAAAATCCTGATGCATGGAAATGCAAAGACCGATCACGAAATTGAGATGGCTGTAGAGGCCGGGGTTGGCACCATTGTTATAGATAACTTTGATGATATCGATCGACTAGAAAGAATCGTAAAAAACGAGCAAGCGGTCTTGGTCCGAATCATCCCTGGTATTTTGCCTGAGACTCATCTGGCAAATGCAACTGGCCAAGATGATTCAAAATTTGGCTTATCAATTAGTAACGCAAAAGTTGCAATCGAACGATTGAAGGCAAGTAACAAGCTTCGACTTGATGGATTGCACTTACATCTTGGCTCACAGATTATGTCTACTGCGCCTTTTGTTCAATCAGTAGAGGCCATAGCCTCTCTTGGAGAGTTTTCAGTGTATGACTTGGGTGGCGGGCTTGGTGTGCGTTACACACATAAGGATAGTCCACCAAGTATCGAAGCCTATCTTGATGCATTAATTGATACTGCTCGTAAATACTTACCGTCAACTGCCAAGATTTTAATTGAACCTGGTCGCTCAATGGTTGCCGATACAGCGGTAACTTTGTATCGAGTCGTCACCATTAAACGCTCTGCGCGCACATTTGTCGCTATTGATGGTGGAATGGCCGATAACTTAGAAGTCTCTCTCTACGGTCAGAGATTTGAAGCGACGGTAGCTAACCGTGTCGGTGGAGGAGATCTCTATGCACTCGTTGGTCGACACTGTGAATCAGGTGATATTTTGATTGATGGTGTGCAGCTTCAGGATCCTCAGGTTGGGGACATAATCGCAGTGCCAGTTACTGGGGCATACTGCCTATCAATGGCCAACAATTACAACGGTGCGCGTCGCCCACCAGTTGTATTTTGTCGAGATGGTGTGGCTCGACCCGTTGTTAGGCGTGAAACGTATGAGGATTTGCTGGCCAGAGACATCGATTGAGAGATTGAGTCAAATGGACAAGGTTAAACCTTCTTCTTAGTCCAATCGACCAGCATAACTAGCCCCCTACAGTGAGATTATTCCCCAAACGTACTAACCACGAGGGGGTAAGTGCGACAAACCGCAAGAACCGTGAACGATGGCTAACTCGCCCACTGTTCGGCATTCATTGCTAAAACTGAAAGAAGGACTATCTATGAAGAAAAAATTCTCATCGATTGCTATCGCCACTGCCATGTTTCTTGCCTTGGGCCTCACATTCGCTGGCACTTCACAAGCAGCACCTGAGCCAAAAGTTGGAGTGGCTTGTACTAAGTTAGGAACTACCGCAAAAGTAGGTCTAATAACCTATAGCTGTGCTCTTGTTAAGGGTAAGCGTGAGTGGACTGAGCCTTGGTTCACCGCTTTAAAGAAGAGTGCATCACTATACAGATCTCTTCCTGCAGATATCAAAGAAAAGGGCAAACTCGTATTTGCAACAGATCCAACTGATCCACCATTTCAATTCTTCAGTGCAGGCAATGACCTCATTGGTGCTGAGATTGATTTAGCAAATGCAGTTGGCAAGATTCTTGGAGTAAAAGTTGAGTTTGTTTCATCAGGATTCTCAGCCATTATTCCTGGCGTTGAAGCAGGACGTTTTGATGCTTCAGTATCAGCATTTGCTAGTACCACTGCTCGGCAGAAAATTGTCGATTTTGTTACCTATTTTAACTCTTCACGAGCCTTCCTATTTCGAAAAGGAACATTGCCCAATGTTAAAACTGAAATAGATCTCTGTGGACTTAAAGTTGGACTTCCTGCAGGAACAACAATGGCAAATGCAATTGTGGGACTTAGCACAAACTGCACAACCGCCGGCAAACCTGCTATTGCTTATTCAATCTACCCTGATCAGGCAACGACTGTTCTTGCTGTGAGGTCTGGTCGCGCCGAGCTGACTATTCTCTCAGCTCACGTCTCCTCTTGGTGGCAGCAGAACGCAGGTGATGAACTTGATATAGTCTTGAGGCCAGATCAGGGTGCTGACTTCAACGGCATGGTGGTTCGCAAGGGTGGCCTTGCCAACGTAATGCAAAAAGCTGTTCAGCAACTTATGAATGATGGAACGTTCAAGACCATCTTCGCAAAGTGGAATATCGAAAAGCTCATGCGTGCTAAGGCAGAAATTAACATAAGCACAAGATAAAAAACGGAGGTGACGAGATTGGATTCTAATAAAGAGCAGGGTCCAATCTCGTCCACCCCAGTAAGTTCTGAGGCAACAATCCTTAACGCAGTCCCCATCCGACACTATGGACGGTGGATTGCAACCATTTTCCTGCTTCTTGTGGCGATGGTTATGGTGAAATCTCTTATTACCAATCCCAGATTTCGTTGGGGAATTGTTGGTGACTACATCACTAGTGAGCCAATTTTGGATGGTTTGCGCCTGACTTTAATTCTTACCGTAGTTGCACAACTAATTGGCATTCTCATTGGAATTATATTGGCGATAATGCGCCTCTCATCTAACCGTGTGCTTGCCCGTGCAGCATGGATCTATATCTGGTTCTTCCGCGGCACACCACTGCTTGTTCAATTAATTTTCTGGTACAACATCTCTGCTCTTTACCCTGAGATTGCCATTGGTATTCCCTTTGGTCCTACTTTCTGGCAAGGAAATGCGAACGACCTGATTACACCCTTTGCGGTAGCAATTCTTGGGTTAGCTCTCAACGAAGGTGCGTACATGGCAGAGATTGTCCGTGGCGGCATTGTTGGAATCGATCACGGGCAATCAGAGTCTGCAAAGGCTCTGGGTATGACGCATATGCAGACTCTGCGTCGAATCATCTTGCCTCAAGCAGTCAAGGTGATTATTCCTCCCACCGGCAATCAAACAATTCTTATGCTAAAAACTACATCCTTGGTGAGCGTTCTTGCACTTGCTGATCTGCTCTATACCGCGCAGACAATCTATGCACGCACCTTCGAAACCATGCCATTACTCACGGTAGTGAGCCTCTGGTACCTGGGAATTACCTCAGTATTAACCTTTGGACAGTTCTTTCTTGAACGACACTTCACAGAAGGTAAGCAAGATCGAATCACATTCACTCAGCGAATTACAGGTAGGGTCTCAATGAGCAAGAGCGGCTCAGAGCTGGGACAAGCAGAGAGGGCAAAGCACAATGATTGAGCCCGCACTGCGAGTTGAAGCTGTCCGAAAGTCATATGGACATGTTGAGGTTTTAAAGGGAATTGACATGCAGGTAAAGCCGGGTGAAGTGGCATGCCTGGTTGGTCCATCAGGATCTGGAAAATCCACTTTCCTTCGCTGCATCAATCACTTAGAAAAAATTAACTCTGGTCGTTTATATGTTCATGGCGAACTAGTTGGATATCAGGAGAAGAAGGGCCGCTTATACGAACTCAGTGATCGCGAGGTCTGTCGTAAGCGTGCCGAAATTGGAATGGTCTTTCAGAGTTTCAATCTCTTTCAACACATGAGCGTGCTTGAAAATATTATTGAAGCTCCTATGAAAGTCTTAAAAACCTCAAAAGAAGAGGCAGTTATTTACGCCCGTGAGCTTCTTGAGTTAGTAGGCCTTTCAGGTCGTGAGGAAAGTTACCCTAAGCAACTCTCAGGTGGTCAACAACAACGTGTTGCTATAACTCGTGCATTAGCGATGAGACCAAAGCTCATGTTGTTTGATGAGCCAACCTCAGCACTTGACCCTGAGCTAGTTGGGGAAGTGCTCGCAGCGATGCAGGATCTAGCAAACTCAGGAATGACAATGATCGTAGTCACTCATGAGATGGGATTTGCCCGCAAAGTCGCAGATTCAGTTACCTTCATGGATGCAGGGCTAATTGTGGAGTCGGGTCCGCCAGATCAAGTTTTAGATAACCCTCAAAATGAGCGTACACAGTCATTCTTCTCAAAGGTTCTGTAATCGTTCGGAATTAGTTTTCTCGCCAGATAATACTGCTTGTGAGTCAGCGGAGTTTGACTCCATTGTGGTAGAGAGCCCTAATTTCAACAGTTGAAACTTCACTGGGATCTACATCAAAAAGGTTTTTTTCGAGAACGATAAAGTCGGCTTTGAGTCCAATTTCAAGAGCACCACGCTCATGCTCACGAAACATTTGATAAGCAGCGATTTTTGTGTAGAAAGTTAGAGATTCCCGCAAGGTTATTGCCTGCTCTATATTCCAGGCAGGTCCATCTTTGATGCCAGGGGCACGGCGATTGACTGGTACGCCAATGGCAAGCAGAGGTATCTGACTTGTTACCGGCCAATCGCTGCCAAAGGCGATCATTGCACCATTGTCTATGAGTGAGCGAAGCCGATACTGACGGTCGTTGCGCTCCTTACCCAGGCGGGGCAGAATCAAATCTTTGTTCATCGGGTCCATGTAGCACCAAAGGGGCTGGATATTCGCAATCACACCTAGTTTTTTAAAACGTGGTAGGTCTTCATCGCAGATCAACTGGGCATGGACTATGACAGGGCGTCTATCCCATGCAGGATTGATACGCATCATCGCCTCGAGTGCGTCAAGGGCCTGTTTCACAGCTGCATCACCAATGGCGTGTATGTGAACTTGGTAGTGGTGCACGTCAAATAATGTCAGTGCATCGAGAAGTTCATCATCATCCCAGATTTTCAATCCATATGAATCTGGATTATCTAAATAGGGCTCGATCAGGGCTGCAGTACCGGGAGATAGAGCGCCATCGGCTAAAAATTTGATGCTATTGGCCTTTACTAAATCTGGATTGGGCAGTGCTGCACATTGTGCACGCAGCACATTGCACTCTGCGAGTTTTTCAGCCCAGTCTGTAGGCGTAACAAGAAAGGATAAGTTCATAGGAATCGATAAATCTCCAGATTGTGCTGCGCTCAGATATGCCTGTGCCATATCTTTCTCGACCCACGAATCAATGACATTGGTGACACCGGCATCGAGGTAGGCAGTGCATGCATGCGTGATAGCGGCAACATCACTCTCAATCGAATGAGCAGGGGTGATATCTAGGATCAGCGCCATGGCACTTGGCTCTCGCAGAGTTCCTTTAGGCGATCCATCACCTCGGCGGGCGATGGTGCCACCTGATGGGTCGGGCGTGTGCTCGGTAATGCCTGCCAGTTTCAAGGCAAGGCTATTTACCCAAATCGTGTGGTGATCGGCTGCGCGCAAGATGACGGGTCGATCACTGACAACAGAGTCCAGCCATTGGGCATCAAAATCTCCACTCTCAATGATGGCCGCTTCATAGGAGCCACCAATAATCCAGGGGTCATTTGGATTTTGATCGGCAAAGGTTTTAACTGCAAGCAAAATCTCATCGAGTGAGGTGAGATCGGTAATGGCAGGTCCGGCCGCTTGGCGACCACCGGGTATTGGATGGGAATGCGCATCGATAAATGCTGGAATAACAAATGCTCCCTTGAGATCAACGCTTTCATCACACGTGGATTCAAGGGCGAGCGTTCCGAGTGCCACGATGGTCTCATCCTCAACGAGAACTCCATCAAAGATATCTACTCCGGCAGACCAGAATTGCGCATTGTGAAAGAGGGTGCGCACGGTCGACTAGAAAATGAAGTTACGAGGTAACTGGGCAGGTCAATGTGCGAGTGATGCCTGGGACCGCCTGCACCTTTGACAAGATGACGCGGCCAAACTCTTCCATGCTAGGTGCCTCTGCTCGCATGATGACATCGTAAGGACCGGTAACACCCTCAGAGAGTGTTACACCTGCTATGGCAGAGACAGATTTTGCAACCGAGTTCGCTTTACCGACCTCGGTCTGAATTAAAATATAGGCCTGAATTGACATCTCGCATCCCTTCCCTTGATGGCAAAGGCTACTTCAGGGATGGCATCACTGACTAGTGGTTTAAGGTTAGAACTATGAACTTTGAGGAAACACAGGTGATCAATGCTCTGGCGCAAATCTTTGGGGCAGATCACGCAGGTGTTCTAGTGGGAATTGGCGATGATGGCGCAGTTGTTGCAACCTCACCCACATCGATCATCACAACGGATATGGCAGTTGAAGGAACACATTTCAACATCGATTGGTCGGGTGCCTTTGATATTGGGCGCAAGATAACAGCGGCTAACTTGGCAGATATCTATGCAATGGGTGGGCTGCCACAATATTTGGTAGTTGCGCTGACTCTGACTGGTGAAGAGACGATGGAGTGGATAAAGGATCTAGCCCACGGGATAGCGCACGAGGCACAGAGTTGTGGCGCTGCGGTGGTAGGTGGAGATCTAACTCGTGGGGCGCTAAAGACAATCTCAATTACCGCAGTGGGTAGCGTTGAGACGGCAATTACACGCGGTGGCGCACAGATCGGCGATTCGATTTATATCTCGGCTCTTCCTGGCTGGTCTGCAGCTGGCTTATCTCTTATTGAGTGCCAGGAGCCAGATGACCTTGAGTCCTATGCAATCGAGCAGTTTTGCGCACCTAACGTTGATTACTCGGCTGCGCAAGCCATTGCAGGTGCAGGTGCAACCTCGATGTGTGATGTCAGTGATGGCCTCGTTGTTCAAGCGGGGCAGATGGCCGATGCGGCTGGGCTATCTTTTAGCTTCAACAGAGATGATTTCAAGCAGGAGCCCGAGTTCATGGCACTTGATGAGTTGGCAAAAAAGCATGGTGTCGATATTTGGCAGTGGATCTTTGCAGGGGGAGAGGATCACATTTTTCTTGCAACGGGACAGGCTCTGCCCGGATTGTGCGTTGGAAGAGTCATTGAAGGCAGCGGAGTCACTGGTTTAGAGATGAAAAAAGCGCCAGAGATCTGGCGCCATTTTCAATAATTTCTCTTAAAAAATTAGCGAGTGATTTTCCCAGCCTTAAGGCATGAGGTGCAGACATTTTGACGCTTTGGAGTGGCTCCGACCATTGTGCGAACCCGTTGAATATTTGGATTCCAACGACGACGAGTCTTTACCTCTGAGTGTGAAACATTGTTGCCAAAGCTTGGCCCCTTGCCACAGATATCGCATGTTGCTGCCATAGCCATACTCCTTTGTTACTCAAGAAATTTCTTACTAAGTCCGTATTGAACAGGGCGAAAGGATATCGCGAGGGGCTAGGCATGCGCCAATCCTCGCGTGGCATGAGCGCAAGGGGCCCAAAAGAGGAGAGAATCACGGCGTGGCAAACCTTGAGACCAGACTCTGCGATGTCATCGGTGATCGCACCTCTAAGGTCTTGGCCGATGCATTTGGTATTACATCCGTGGGGGATTTGATGCGCCATTACCCGCGTCGCTACATGCTCCGAGGTGAGCTCTCAAATATCGCCGAACTCAATGAAGGTGATGAGGTAACGATTTTGGCGCAGGTGCACAGCTCGGCTACTCGTCCGATACGCGGGCGCAAGGGGAGTATTTTGGAGGTTATCGTCACCGATGGCCAGGGCAAGATCTCTCTCACCTTTTTCAATCAGGCCTGGCGCGAAAAAGAGTTGAAAGTTGGGAGCCAAGGTTTATTCGCGGGCAAAATTGGAGTTTTTAATGGCAAGAGACAGTTAGCCCATCCCGACTATGAGATGGTGCCAGATGGCGCAGATGTCGATAGCGCAGTCGATGGCTTTGCAGGTAAGTATCTACCGGTCTATCCGGCGACGGCAAAGATGCCATCGTGGAAGATATCCAAGTGCGTTGATATGGCGATTGCATCCCTGGATGAGTTCTCTGACTATCTACCAGAGCAGATTCGAAGCGCTCACAATTATCCAAGCCTTGCCCAAGCTCTCATCGCCCTGCACACTCCCAGTGATTTGGAACAGGCTCAAGTAGCGCGTGAAAGATTAACCTTTGATGAGGCTTTTTTACTTCAGCTCATGTTGGTTATGCGCCGTAATGAGTTGAAAAAACTCACCTCGATTTCGCGTAAAACAATTAAGGGTGGCCTCTTGGAGGCCTTTGATGCGATGCTTCCCTTCACACTCACGAACGGGCAACTCGAAGTCATTGCAGAGATTGAGGGTGATCTGGCACAGCCCCATCCCATGCATCGACTGTTACAAGGTGAGGTTGGCTCAGGCAAAACTGTCGTTGCACTGCGAGCGATGTTGGCAGTGGTTGATAGTGCAGGACAAGCCGCCCTTTTGGCACCAACGGAGGTTTTAGCAGCCCAGCATCTGCGTACATTTGAAAAACTTTTGGGAGAGTTGGCACAGGCAGGGAGGTTAGGAAGCTCGAATAAAGCAACACGCATCACCCTCATTACTGGCTCGCAGAGTGGCCCAGCGCGTAAAGAGGCGTTGGCGTTGGCCGCTAGCGGTGGTGCCGGAATAATTATTGGAACTCATGCACTCCTCGGTGAGAAGGTCGTTTTCAATGATCTGGGTCTGATCGTTGTTGATGAACAACACCGCTTCGGTGTCGAACAGCGTGATGCACTCAAAGTTAAGGCGGTGAAGCCACCACACTTGTTGGTCATGACCGCTACTCCGATTCCACGGACCGTGGCTATGACCGTCTTTGGAGATCTAGATCTCTCGACTCTGCGCGAGCTGCCCTTAGGACGCCAACCCATCACAACTCATGTTGTTGCCGTGCTCGAGAAACCTGCCTATCTTGAGCGAGCATGGGAGCGGATTCGTGAAGAGGTCGCTGCGGGTCACCAGGCCTATGTCGTCGCCCCTCGCATCGAGACTGGCAGCGATGAGAGCGCAGATATCGACTTCCTCTTCGGTCAGGACTCACCGGATATCGCCTCTGTCACCGAACTTGCACCCCGTCTTGCTAAGGGCGCACTCAAGGGGCTGCGCGTGGCCGAACTGCACGGGCGCCAAAGTAGCGACGTGAAGGATTCAACAATGCGGGCATTTGCAGCGGGTGAGATCGATGTTCTTGTCTCCACCACAGTGATTGAAGTTGGCGTAGATGTCGCGAATGCAACGGTCATGATAATTATGGATGCAGATCGCTTTGGTGTTTCACAACTGCACCAACTGCGTGGTCGTGTAGGACGTGGATCATCGGGGGGCCTGTGTCTTTTGGTCACGGGAGCTCCCGTGGAAACTCCGGCACGAGTGCGCCTTGATGCAGTTGCTGCGACCTTAGATGGTTTCGAACTTGCCCGTATTGATCTGGAACAACGCCGAGAGGGTGATGTGTTAGGAGCTAATCAATCTGGTACTCGCTCGCATCTTCGCCTGCTACGAGTGTTGCGTGATGAGAGCATGATTGAAGCTGCTCGCGCAGATGCAGAGGGTGTGATCGCAGCATCACCAGATTTAGCGGGTTATCCTGCCCTTGCCGGTGAGGTTGCGCTCATGGCAAGGGATACCGCCATTGATTATCTGGACAAGGGTTGAAAATTGAGAATCATCGCTGGGGTAGCAAAGGGACGCACTTTGGGCACTGTTGCAGGTGCAACGAGGCCAACATCTGATCGCGCACGAGAAGGATTATTCTCATCTCTTCTCTCTGAATTTGGTGACTTCTTAGGGCTGCATGTGTTGGATTTATTTGGTGGCTCTGGGGCGATCGGCTTAGAGGCATTGTCTCGGGGAGCCTCCATCGTGCACATCATTGAGCGTGATGCCGATGCACAAAAGACTATTGAGAATAATTATGCCTTAGTCCAAAAAAATCAACCTGTCGGTGATTTCCATCTGTATGCGATGTCTGCTCAACGCTTTCTTAGTGATGCGCCTAAAGAGAAGTACCACATCATCTATATAGATCCACCATTTGAATTCACTGACGGTGAAGTAAAGGAGCTCCTGAGCAAACTTCATACAGGAGAGTTCTTGAAGGCCGATGCACTGATTGCAGTGGAGCGGACCACCAAGGGATCAAAATTTGATTGGCCTGATGGCTTTACTGGCGCACGCGAGAGGAAATATGGCGCTGCCAGTATCTTCTATGGCCATTACGTGGCATGAGAATGGATTACTGCACCATCTCTTGCTAGCGTGTGAGCCATGAAGCGAGCCGTCTGTCCCGGATCTTTTGACCCAATCACATTTGGGCATCTTGATATCATCAAACGTGCAAGCGATCACTTCGATTCCATTGTCGTTGCAGTCCTTGAAAACCGAACTAAGTCATCATTTTTTTCCGTGACGGAGCGCATTGAGATGATCCGTGAGACGGTCGCTGATCTACCCAATGTGAGCGTTGACTCTTGGAGTGGATTACTAGTTGATTACTGCAAGAGCAACTCGATAACAACGATTGTAAAAGGCCTTCGAGCCGTCACCGACTTTGATTACGAACTACAGATGGCACAACTCAATCTGCAAGCCTCGGGCGTTGAAACGATGCTGATGGCAACGGCTCCGGCCTATTCATTTCTCTCTTCTTCAGTCGTCAAAGAGCTCGCTCATTATGGGGGAGATGTTTCGAGCATGATCCCTGCAAATGTAAATACTGCGATTAAACTTCGAGGGGGGAGGAAGTAACCTATGGACTCAGTTGAGAAATTAGCATCTGCCATCTCATTAGTTGAAGAGGCCAGGGGTGTTCCTCTCTCTGCGAGCTGCGTGCTTCACCGTGGAGAGTTGTTAGAGCTTCTTGATGAGGCACGTGCAGGACTGCCCGTTGACCTGGAGTCGGCGCAAAAAGTGATCGCCTCTCGAGATGCGATCATAGAAGAGGGACGTTTGAGCTCTGAGCAGATGATTACGATGGCTCGTGAGGATGTTGCACGAATGGTCGAGCAGACTTCTATCGTCGCGTTGGCCCGGGATGAGGCCCGTAGAGTTTTAGATGAGGCCCGTGAGCAGGGCTTGCAGGAAAAAGCCGAGGTGGAAGAGTACATCGATGGCCGACTTGCGACTCTTGAGGTCATATTAAATAAGACCCAGGATGCAGTGGCACGTGGACGCGAACGCTTAGGTGGCGCTGGAGATAAAGATGCACTTGCACAACTCTCAGATGAGAATTGATTCTCATGAACAACCCCCTAGAGGTCTATAAACTCAATACGTACGAGCTGCCGCGTCGAACCGGTGAGATGAAAGAGTATGAGCTCGATATCCAAACCCCTGAAAAGGTTGGTAACGCACTCATCGCAGTTCCAGTGGGAGATATCATCGAGGTAGATGCGCGCCTTGAATCAGTGACTGAAGGGATCTTGCTGAGTGCAAATATATTTGCAATCGCCAAGGGTGAGTGTGGGCGTTGCCTTGACCCAATTGAAATCTCAATAGAGAGAAAGATTCAAGAGCTCTATCTCTATGTGCAAAAACTGGAGCGTAAAAAGCGCGGACCTATCGTTGATGATCTAGATACAGCCGATGAGCTTCTCATGGAAGGCGATGTGATGAATCTGGAGAGCCCCATACGTGATGCCATTGTGTTGGCCCTTCCCAGTAATCCATTGTGCGATGATGATTGTGCTGGGCTCTGTCCAGAGTGCGGTAGTAAGTGGGTTGAGCTACCCGAAAATCACGCTCATGAGGTGCTCGATGCGCGTTGGGCCAGCCTTGCAGCTCTGGCTAGCGAAGAGCCCGATTTCAAAAATTAGGGTTTTTGAGGGATACTTACGCCCTGCAACACGCCTAGGAAGAAGAGAGTCAAAAAGTGCCAGTACCAAAGCGAAAGACCTCGCGCTCTAAGACGCGCTCGCGCCGCAGCCAATGGAAGACAACGGCCGCCTCCCTAGCAACGTGCATCCAATGCCAACAGCCAAAACTCTCCCATACCGCCTGCCCGACCTGCGGTACCTATAACCGTCGCCAGGTATTAGAGGTCTGATCTGAGTTCTTTGCTCAATGATCAGTTAGGGGTGGTTATTGAACCCTCTCTCTTGGAGTTAGCCTTTACTCATCGCTCCTTCGCATATGAATCTGCAATCAAAGAGACGAATGAGCGCCTCGAGTTTTTAGGTGACTCAGTACTTGGTCTGATCGTCACTGAGGAGTTGTACAAACGCTATCCAGATTTTGATGAGAGCCGTCTGTCCCCACTTCGATCAGGTGTGGTCAATATGCGCGCTCTTGCAGATATCGCCCGTGATCTGGATTTAGGACAATATATCCGTTTAGGAAAAGGCGAAGAGGTCACAGGGGGGCGCGATAAGAACTCACTTTTAGCTGATGCTCTCGAGGCACTCATCGGTGCGATCTATCTGCAATGCGGCTTTGAGATCTGCGCGCAAGTAGTCACTAGATTAATCGGTCCAACAATGGATTCTGCGATTGCACGTGGCGCAGGTCTTGATGGCAAGACGGCGCTGCAAGAGTTGGTCGCAGCTCTTAACCGAGGCGTACCCGAATATATAGTGAGCGAAGATGGCCCAGATCATGACAAGAGTTTCACAGCGACTGTAATGGTGGCAGGTGTTGGCGTTGGTGAAGGTGTTGGCAAGAGTAAGCGCGAAGCCGAGCAGATTGCAGCACGCATCGCCTATGAGGAGTTAAAAATCGAGTTACCGCAGCCTTAAATGCCCTAAAAATTCGGGAGTAAAGCGATAGGTTTGGCGCGTGTATTTGAAGAGTATGACCCTCAAGGGCTTCAAGTCCTTCGCCTCGGCTACCACTTTGCGTCTAGAGCCCGGTATCACATGCGTTGTCGGTCCCAATGGATCGGGTAAAAGTAATGTTGTCGATGCTCTCACATGGGTGATGGGCGAGCAGGGAGCAAAGTCCCTGCGTGGTGGAAAAATGGAGGATGTGATCTTCGCCGGCACCAGCGGGCGTGCGCCACTTGGAAGGGCTGAGGTAGCTCTCACAATTGATAATACAGATGGTGCACTGCCGATTGATTACACCGAAGTCACTATCTCTCGCATACTCTTTCGCAACGGTCACAGTGAGTACCAGATCAATGGTGAGGCAACGCGGCTCCTAGATATTCAAGAGCTTCTGAGTGACTCAGGTATCGGTCGCGAGATGCACGTCATCGTTGGCCAGGGTCAACTCGATGCAATTTTGATGGCGACCCCTGATGAGCGCCGTGGCTTTATTGAAGAGGCGGCAGGGGTCCTAAAACATCGCAAGCGCAAGGAAAAGGCGCTTCGCAAATTAGATTCTATGCAGACAAATCTTGCACGTGTCCAAGATTTGACCGTTGAACTACGGCGACAACTACGCCCACTTGGCAGGCAGGCTGAAGTTGCCAAGAAAGCTGCGACGATTCAGGCAGATCTGCGCGATGCAAAACTTCGTCTGCTTGCCGATGACTTTATTGCGCTCTCACAAGAGCTAGATGCAGAGGTAGCCGATGAGACTGCACTACGTGAGCGACGCTCAGTGGTGGAAGCCGAAGTGGACTCAATTCGCAAACGTGAAGAGGCACTTGATGCACAATCTGCTATCGAAGGGCCTCAACTCATCACGGCGCAGGAGACGTACTACCAATTAAATTCATTGCGCGAGAAATTCCGTGGGACACAATCCCTTGCACAAGAGCGCTCGCGTTTTCTTAATGAAGAGGCTGAAGAGGCACGCACATCCGGCCGTGACCCGCAGGTGATTGATAGAGATGCGATGGTGCTGCGCCAAGAGGAGAACTCTTTGCGAGCCGATGTAATCTCATCAGCCCAAATACTGCAGAGTGCAACGCAGGCTCTCACACGCAGTGAGCAAGCTTTGAAGTCTGATGAGGACAAGATCGCCGCGGCGATGCGTGCGATCGCCGATGCGCGTGAAGGAACTGCGCGACAAGAGGGCCATATTAAATCGCTGCAAGCCAGACTCGAGGCTATCTCTGAAGAGATTGCTCGATTGATGCGTGCTCGCGGTGATGCACAAGATCGCGCAGATACCGCTGCGCGCGACTACTCAACATTCGAACTTGAGATTGCAGGGGCAGATACGGGAGAGAAAGGCTTGGATTGGCAGTTTGAAAGCTCTAAATCTGCGCTTGAGTCGGCAAAGGCCACCCTGAATGAGTTGATCGAGTCCGAGCGCTGCGCCGATCGCGAACGATTAGGTATTGAATCAAAACTTGATGCGATGAGGTTGACCTCACAAAACCGTGATGGTGCATCTGCCTTATTAGGTGATTCACGTGGCCTCCACATTCTGGGCTCTATCGCGACTCTGATCACAATCGATTCAGGTTGGGAGTCAGCTGCCGCTGCCGCGTTCGGGACTCTAGCCGATGCGCTCGTAATCAAAGATCTAACCTCGGCAGTTACCGCATTAGATACTCTCCGAAGTGAGAATTTAGGTCAGGCCGATCTCTTGGTCTTTGATGATGGCGCTACAACACAATCTCCGGTTCCATCTGGGCTTACCTCATTAGCATCACATATTCGCTCAGATTCGATAACTCCGCTTATTACATCGCTTTTGGCTCATATCGTCGTTGCAGAGTCGCCTCGTGATGCTGAATCTATTCTTCGATCCCATCCAACTCTCACCGTTGTCACCCGTGAGGGTGATTTTATCTCCTCCTCTCGTGCCCGAGGTGGCTCGGCCTCATCATCATCACTGATTGAAATAAAGGCTCTTGTGGGCGAGCTCGAGAAGAAGCTCACTGCGGTAGCGCATACATGTGATCGTCTCAAGTTTGAGATCTCCACACAGGAGGGCGATGTCGCTAGTCGTCACAGTGATTTTGACCTTGCAGTCTCAAAGCTCAATGAATCTGATGCGCGTATCGGTGCACTCACCGAACAGTTAGCAGTTGCTGGCCAGAATATAAAATCTGCGATTGCCGAAGTGGATCGCTTGAATGCGAGTATTAATGAAGCTGGGATGGCGAAATCTCGTGACGAGGGCGAGTTAGTGATTGCACAGAACCAACTTCACCAGCAGGGCACAGTTGCCGAACCCGATCACACATTCACAGAAAATCTGCGCAGTGCAGTCTCGCTAGCGCGTACTGCAGAGGTTGAGGCACGCCTTGCCTTGCGCACCATCGAAGAGCGTGTGACTTCGATTAGCGCCCGTGCGATGGCGTTGGAGGATTCGGCCCGTGCAGAGCGGGATGCATCAGAGCGTGCCCTCATTCGCCGGGGCGCACGGGCAGGTGCCGCGCTGATCTCACAGGCTGTTGCCGAGGCGGCCTATGAGGTGTTGATTCACATTGAACGCTCAATCTCTCAGGCGGCAATCGAGCGGGCCCGCCTGGAGGAGTCACGGGTTTATCGAGAGGGTGAGACGCTCAGCGTGAGAAGTCGGGGCCGTGAGTTAGTACTAGAGCTGGATTCATTAACATCGAGTGTGCACCGTGATGAGATTGCACGTGCTGAACAGCGGATGCGTATTGAGTCCCTAGAAAATAAAACTGCCGAAGAGTTTGCAATAGATACCCAGACCTTGATCGCTGAATATGGCCCAAATAATGATGTTCCGACCTTTCTTGAAAATGAGGCGGGAGAGATTGTCACAACTGAGTTGATTCCGTACCGACGCGAGCAGCAGGAGAAGCGCCTGGCATCGGCTGAGCGCTCTTTGAATCTTCTCGGAAAGATCAATCCTTTAGCTCTTGAGGAGTTCTCCTCCCTTGAAGATCGGTTAAAGTTTCTAGCCGATCAGTTAGAGGATTTGAAGAGTACGAAGAGGGATCTGTTGGAGATCATCAAAGAGGTCGATGATCGGGTACAGATGATTTTTATGGAGGCATTCGAGGATACTGCGCGACACTTCGAAGATATCTTCGCCAGATTGTTCCCAGGTGGTGATGGCCGTCTAATTTTGGTAGATCCAGATAATCCCTTAACGAGTGGAGTCGATGTTGAAGCGCGTCCACCAGGTAAACGGATCAAGCGCCTATCGCTCCTATCTGGTGGGGAGAAGGCTCTGACGGCCGTTGCCATGCTCATCGCCATCTTCAAAGCTCGCCCAAGTCCGTTCTATGTCCTTGATGAGGTTGAGGCCGCTCTGGATGATGTCAACCTTGGACGTCTTCTTGGCATTCTTGAAGAGTTGCGAGCGAGCTCACAGTTGATCGTTATCACCCATCAAAAGCGCACTATGGAGATAGCCGATGCTCTCTATGGTGTGACTATGCGCGGAGATGGCGTGAGTGAGGTCATCTCACAACGCCTGCGTGAATCTGATGCAAGTTAAGAGACACGAGAATGGCTCTTTTTAGTAAATTAATTGCAAAAATAAAAGGTGAGAACTCATTTGCACCAACTGATTGGGCAGAGTTAGAGATAGAACTCCTAGCCTCAGATCTAGGCCCAACACTGACCCGCGATCTTCTAGAGGCTGCGCGCAGAGTTAAAAGTGAGAATGCCCAAGAGGCGCTGGCACAGGCTCTGACATCACATTTAACTCAGAAATCGCGGTTACCAATCATCAATCAAGGTGGTCTGAGCGTTGTTTTGGTCGTGGGAGTCAATGGAACTGGCAAGACAACATCGGTAGCAAAGTTAGCTGAACATATCAAAGCCTCTGGAGCATCGGTTGTCGTTGCAGCTGGTGATACCTTTCGCGCCGCCGCCGTTGAACAGTTGCAGACATGGGGCACACGAATTGGCGTTGAGGTAATCTCGGGTAAAGTCAACGCAGATCCTGCAGCAGTCGCCTTTGACGCCGCTCAACGAGCCAGTGCGATGAATGTAGATTATTTGCTGATAGATACAGCAGGTCGCTTGCATAACAAGAGAGATCTCATGAACGAGTTAGAAAAAGTTAAACGTGTCGTCGAAAAGATAACACCTATATGTGAAGTCCTACTGACGATTGATGCCACCACAGGCCAGAACGGCATGGCACAGGCCAAGATCTTTTCGGCCAGCGTTGATGTTACAGGGATCATTTTGACGAAGTCAGATGGCAGTGCCAAAGGTGGGATCGCCCTTGCGATCGAGAGTGAATTGGATATCCCCATCAAATGGATCGGCACAGGCGAGTCAACAGCGGATTTTGAGAGCTTTGCTCCAGAGAGCTATATCCGCGGCCTTCTGACGTAACCTAGATTTAACATTGCACCGTATTTCGCAATACGCCTGAAATCGCCCTGAGCACTGGATGTAACCCGATGGGGCCATCTTTGGCCCCATCTCAAAGGTGAGAGCTCCCAAATCCAAAATGTGAAAGATGGCACCCTTATGACTGAAACAGTTTTGAACTCAGGTGACACCGCCTGGATGTTGGCAAGTACCGCCCTTGTCCTATTGATGACACCCGGGCTGGCATTTTTTTATGGTGGAATGGTTCGCACTAAGAGCGTTTTGAATATGATGATGATGTCATTTATCACGATCGGCATCGTAAGTATTTTATGGGTCATCTACGGCTTTGAATTAGCATTTGGTTACAAGGCAGACTCACCTTGGTATGGAAATATCTCTTTCTCTGGTCTTGGAACCATGGTCAATGACTTCACAAACAATGGTGGTATCTATCCGATTCCAGTCTTAGTCTTCGCCGCTTTCCAATTGATGTTTGCGATAATCACTCCCGCCCTTATCTCCGGTGCCATTGCCGATCGAGCAAAGTTCGTCTCATGGGGGGTATTTGTAGCAATCTGGTCGACCCTGGTCTACTTCCCAGTTGCTCACTGGGTCTTTGCCTTTGGAAACAAGGTCGGTGATACCGTCACTGGAACTGGATTTCTTGCGGCAAAGGGATTAGAGGACTTCGCCGGAGGAACAGCTGTGCATATCAACGCCGGTGCTGCAGGTTTAGCTCTTGCCATCGTCTTAGGCAGACGCATTGGTTGGCGTAAAGAGTCTATGCGACCACACTCACTGCCACTCGTGCTCCTTGGCTCTGGTCTTTTGTGGTTTGGGTGGTTTGGTTTTAACGCTGGATCTGCTCTTGCCGCAAATGGAATTGCAGGACTTGTTCTTATAAATACGCAGGTGGCAACGGCTGGTGCGGTTCTCGGTTGGCTTCTCGTTGAGAGAGTGCGTAACGGTCATGCAACATCATTAGGAGCAGCCTCAGGAGCCATCTCAGGCTTAGTTGCGATCACACCGGCATGTGCATTCGTTGCTCCATGGGCGGCAGTTGTCATAGGTATCTTTGCGGGAATCTTCTGTGCACTGGCAGTGAGTTTGAAATATAGATTTGGCCTGGATGATTCACTCGATGTAGTAGGGGTGCATTTAGTTGCTGGAATCTGGGGCTCGTTAGCTATCGGAGTATTCGGCACAAAAGTTGTCAACAGTATTGGTCTTGATGGACTACTTTATGGCGGCGGCACTGATTTGCTCATTAAGCAGGCGTGGGGAGTTGGAGTTGTCGCCGGGTACTCATTCGTTGCAACCTTGCTCATAGGCTATGGAATCGAAAAGACGATTGGCTTTCGCATCAAGGCAGAGAAAGAGGTCGAAGGTATCGATCTCAATGAGCACGCCGAGAGTGCCTATGAAATGTCTGGCTCATCACGAGGAGGATCCTTCTAATGAAACTAATTACAGCGATTGTGAAACCCTTCAAGTTGGAGGAGGTCAAGAACGCTTTGAATGCTCATGGAGTAGCTGGTATGAGCGTCTCAGAGGTCAGTGGTGTGGGACAACAGAAAGGACATACCGAGGTCTATCGTGGCGCTGAATATACGGTCAACCTCATACCTAAGGTGCGGATCGAGGTTCTAGTCAATGATGACCAGGTCGATGCAGTAGTCGATGTGATTGTTAAGGCCGCCTCTACTGGATCCATTGGTGATGGCAAGGTCTGGACAACTTCAGTAGATCAAGTAGTGCGGGTACGTACTGGAGAGAAAGGCTCGCAGGCGATCTAAGCTTTCGGACAGGTCTAGGCTTGACCCATCATGTTTGATTCACTCACATCGCGCTTTGGTGCGACCTTCTCATCACTGCGTTCGCGAGGAAAGATCTCTCACAGTGATCTGGATGCCAGCTGCTCTCAGATCAGGCAGGCACTTCTTGAATCTGATGTCGCACTTGAAGTAGTCGAATCCTTTGTCGCTGAGATCGCACAAAAATCGATGTCCGCTCTTGCCACGATACAGTCGGGAACAAATCAAGCCAATGCAATCTTTGAGATTGTTAATTCCTCATTAATTGAGATCCTTGGGGGATCGGCCCGTCGAGTTCGCTTTGCTAAAAACCCACCCACAGTGATTATGTTGGCTGGTTTGCAGGGCGCAGGAAAGACGACTTTGGCTGGAAAACTGGCAAAGTTCTATGCCGATCAAGGCAATACCCCACTTTTAGTTGCCTGCGATCTACAACGTCCTAACGCAGTGACGCAGTTACAGCTCCTTGGAGCCAGCATCAACGTCCCAGTCTTTTGCCCTGAGGCAGGAGACGGTGTGGGTGATCCCGTAAAAGTAGCGCAAGAAGGAATCACCTTTGCAAAAGCCAAGCAGTACAACATGGTCATCGTCGATACCGCTGGCCGCTTAGGTGTAGATAGCGAACTCATGAGCCAGGCCTGTGAAATCCGCGATGCGCTTCAACCAGATGAGATTTTATTCGTGGTTGATTCGATGATTGGCCAAGATGCCGTGCGCACATCGCAGGCTTTTTTAGATGGAGTTGGATTTGATGGCGTGGTTCTGACCAAACTCGATGGCGATGCACGAGGCGGCGCCGCGCTCTCGATCGCAACTCTTACCAAGCGGCCAATCATGTTCGCATCTACGGGAGAGAAGCTCTCTGATTTTGATATCTTCTACCCCGATCGCATGGCATCTCGAATATTGGGTATGGGCGATGTTGCGACCTTAGCCGAGCAGGCCAAGGCGGCTTTCGATGGTGATACATCAAAAAAACTTGAGGCTAAGTTTGCAAGTGGGGAGGATTTTACTCTCGGGGATTTTCTGGACCAATTAAGTGCCATGTCAAAGATGGGTAGTATGTCGAAGCTTCTTGGGATGTTGCCAGGTAATGCCGCGATGAAAAAACAGATTGAAAACTTTGATGATGGTGAGATTGTTCGCACAAAGGCCATCGTTGAATCGATGACACCCCATGAGCGTGCCGATCCAAAAGTTCTCAATGGTTCGCGTAGGTCTCGTATCGCCCTTGGCTCTGGCCGAAAGGTATCTGAGGTCAATACTCTCGTAGATCGATTCAGTGCGGCACAAAAGATGATGCGCCAGGTTCGAAGCGGCGGTATGCCTGCAGGGATGGGTGCGATGGCGATGCCGGCAATGGCCCCGATCAGGCCACAATCGGCCCCGAAGAAGAAGTCAAAGTCGGGTAATCCAGCTAAGCGAGCCATAGAGGAGTCACAGTAAGGATTTCGCGTATTCACCGCTCTGATGGCACAATAGGGAGTCTGTTGAAGGGGCCCTCTACCCCCTCACAACATCCATTCGACCAGATAGTTAAATCTCTTCACTGCGCACCCCGCTGTGGAGAAGAGATATGACACATAGAAAAAACAGGAGATAACTTTTTTGGCAACAAAAATCCGTTTGATGCGTATGGGCAAGATCCGCACACCATTTTTTCGTGTGGTAGTCACCGATTCTCGTAAGGCACGTAATGGTCTCTCTATTGAAGAGATCGGGCGCTATGCCCCAGGCCAAGAGCCATCACTTATCGAGATCAACTCAGAGCGTGCTCTGTACTGGCTTGGAGTCGGTGCACAGCCATCCGAAGCTGTAGAGGCGTTACTGAAGATCACAGGGGATTGGCAGAAGCACAACTCTCTGCCAGGCACAGAGGGCACTTTGCGTGTCGCACCGGCGCGTATCGGTAAGCATGTTGCCTATGAGGCGGCTGTAAAGAATGCGATGGATGAGCCAAAAGAGGGTGCAACGACTTTAAAAAAGAAGGCTCAGGAGAAGTTAGCGGCAAAGGCCAACCCAGTCGTGTCCGAACCCGTGTCCGAATCAATCGCAGTGGATGCGGTCTCCGAGGTGTCCGAGCCCATGTCCGAACCGACCGAAAATCTAGAGGTGGCACAGGTTCCAGCTGAAGTTACGACTACAGATGCAGTGATTGAAACAGAAACGGTCACCGAGTAGCCATGATGGATGAGGCTCTAGAGCATTTAGTTAAGGGAATCGTCGATAATCCGCAGGATGTCATTGTCACCGAGAAGACGCATCGCCGTGGAACGACCCTTGAGGTCCGTGTGAATCCTGAGGATATTGGCAAGGTGATCGGTCGTAATGGCCGCACTGCTAAGGCACTACGCACCGTTATAAGCGCGCTCGCAGGTCGCACAGTTCGTGTCGATCTCGTCGAGACCGACGAACCTAACTAAGTAGCACTTCACCTAAGCCATGCGTTTACTCGTAGGGCGAATCGGGCGTGCCCATGGAATTCTGGGTGAGGCAACGATTGAGGTACGTAGTGATGAACCAGAGAAGCGATTTGCTCTCGGTGCCCAACTACACAGTGACGAACATGGGGTTCTTACGATTACCTCTGGGCGTGTTCACAACGGCATCTTGCTCCTTGGTTTTACCGGTTATACCGATCGAAATCAGATAGAAAGGCTGCGCAACACCCTCATCTATGCCGAGGTCGATATTGATGAGGCAGGTGAGGATACAAATGATTACCACGTTCTACAGCTCATCGGGTGCAGTGCATATCTTGAATCAGGAGAGCTCTTTGGTGAGGTAACCGATGTGATCAATCTTCCAGGCCAGGATCTTCTGGCTATTAAAACCCCCACACATGAGAGTCTGGTTCCCTTCGTCCATCAACTCGTTCCAATAGTCGATGTAAAGGCCAAGCGCTTAGTTGTTATTCCACCCGATATGAGTGGAGTCATCTCATGAGGATTGATGCGGTCACGATTTTTCCTGACTACTTTGCACCTCTTACGCTCTCACTACTGGGAAAAGCGAGCGAGGCAGGGATAGTTGATTTTCATATCCATGACCTACGCTCTTTCACGAGCAATAATCATCATGCAGTAGATGACACCCCGTATGGAGGTGGAGCTGGGATGGTGATGTTGCCCGAGATCTGGGGCTTAGCCCTTGATCCATTGATGGTAGAGGACACGGATTTAATCATCCTGAGCCCAGCTGGAAAGCGCTTTGATCAAAAGATGGCACAACGTTTTTCCGGTGCATCTCACCTTATCTTTGCATGTGGGCGTTATGAGGGTATTGATGATCGCGTACGCCAACATTATTCGACTGATCAATACTCTGCGCAAAGAATCAATGTGCATGAAGTATCAATCGGAGATTATGTTTTAGGTGGGGGAGAGGTCGCATCTCTTGTGATGATAGAGGCGATTACGAGGTTACTTCCAGGCGTTCTTGGCAATCCCGACTCCCTGCGTGAAGAGTCACATAATGAAACCGGTTATCTTGAATATCCAAACTTCACCAAACCAGCAATCTGGCGCGACATTGCGGTGCCTGAGATCTTATTGAGTGGAAATCACCGTGAGATTGCACAATGGCGAGCAAGTGAGGCGAAAAAACGTGGAAACGACAATCTTTGACTCGCGGACATGGGCGATTGTGTTCTAACCTTTACCCATGACAACTGAGGGGCAGAAAATCCAAGCTCGTCTGATCCGTGATCTTGAACCCGTTGTCGCTGTTGAGCTCGAGCGCCATTTAGCTGTCCAAAAGAACTGGTATCCCCATGAGTATGTGCCATGGTCAGAAGGGCGCACCTTCGCAGGTCCGCTCAATGGAGATGCATGGGAGGCAAAGGATTCGCGTCTGAGCCCGGTCGCCCAAGATTCATTGGTCCTTAATCTTTTGACTGAGGATAATCTCCCGAGTTATCACACCGAGATCGCAATCTCAATGGGACGCGATGGCGCATGGGGAAATTGGATCGAGCGCTGGACGGCCGAGGAGGCTCGACACGCGATTGTGATCCGTGACTATCTCATGGCAACACGTGGCGTCGATCCATACGAGCTTGAGGATTTACGGATGGCGCATATGTCCTTGGGTTATCAGACACCGTATGAGAACGATATGTTGCACACCATCGCCTATGTCTCATTTCAAGAGCTAGCTACACGTATCTCTCATCGCAATACTGGAAAGATCTCAGATGATCCCATTGCCGAAGGCATGATGCAGCGAATCTCAATGGATGAGAACTTGCATATGCTGTTTTATCGAAATACTTTGAGCGCCGCCCTTGATATGGAGCCCAATGCAACGATGCGGGCGATTACCGATGTAGTAACCAACTTTGATATGCCGGGTGCGAATATGCCGGGCTTTGGCCGTAAATCCGTTCAGATCGCTCTTGCCGGCATTTATGACATGGGCCAGCACTTGAATGAGGTCATCGCACCCGTTCTACGCGCCTGGAACGTATTTGATCGCACCGATCTTTCGGGTGATGGTCTCAAGGCCCGCGAAGATCTAGTGACCTTTCTTGAAAAGACTGGGGTCGAGGCGGCACGTTTCGAGCAGAAGCGCGAGGTTTACTTTGAACGCTTGATTGCACGCGGTCAAGAGCCCCTGCGCCTGCTCAAGTAAGGATCGAATATGGCTAAGCGCGTCATCTTCATTGAGCATGATCATGCAAGTCCAGGTGGCCCGATTTGTAAACAGTTTGAACGCCGTGGCTATGAAATCACACGCTTCAATATTATTGATGAAGAAAGTAGCAAGACTCCGAATGTGACGCCCGTATGGCCAGATCTCATGGGATTTGATGTCGTGGTCGTAATGGGATCCCAGTACGCAGCCTATGATGATGAGCGCATTGGCAATTGGTTACTGCCGCAGATAGAGAAGATGCGTGAAGTGCATAACGCCGGAATCCCGATCATGGGAATTTGCTTCGGAGGCCAGGTGATGTCGAGGGTTTTGGGTGGGACTGTTTCTCGGGCTCCACGTGGAGAGTTAGGTTGGTATGAGATCGAATCAGAGGATGAAGCCCTCATCCCACGTGGACCATGGTTTCAATATCACTGGGACCGTTTCACCATTCCACCTGGTTCAACGGAGATAGCTCGTAATGACCTGTGTCCTCAGGCCTTTGTCCATGGCCGCACATTAGGCATGCAATTTCATCCAGAGATCGATGCGCAGGTACTTGATGCGTGGCTAGCGATGGAGGGTGGGTGCGCCGAAGTTGAGGCCGAGGGCGTAGTCGTGGCAGAGCTTCGTGCGCGCACAAAAGCTATAGAAAGTGAGAGTAATCAGCGCGGTTATGATCTTGTCGATCGATTTCTGGATCGTATCGCGACAGCGGATGTGCAACCCGTCTAATCGTTAGAGATAAAGACGTTCTTGACTTCAGTGAATGAATCAAGTGCATCAGGTCCTAGCTCGCGTCCGAGCCCCGACTGCTTGAAGCCACCAAATGGTGTCCAAAAGCGCACAGATGAGTTCGAGTTTACTGAGAGTGCTCCAGTATCGATTCCACGCGATACTCGCAATGCGCGTCCAACATCGCGCGTCCAGATCGAACCTGATAAGCCATATTCACTGTCATTGGCCATAGTGATTGCTTGGGCCTCATCTTCAAATGTCATCACAGATACAACTGGTCCGAAGATCTCCTCACGCCATGAACGGGATTGGGTATTTTTTGGAAGCAGCACCGTGGGCGCCATCCAGTAGCCTGGCCCTGATGGTGCGCTACCTTTGAATGCGACTGGTTCATCCAGATATGACTCCACGACATCAAACTGTTTCTTTGAAATCAATGGACCCATCTGCGCGGTGGCAAGATTTGGATCCTCCACACGAAAACTCTTGACAGCAACCTCAAAGTGCTCCATGAATCGATCAAAGGCCGATCTCTGGACAAGGATGCGTGAGCGCGCACAGCAGTCCTGACCGGCATTATCAAAGACAGCCCCTGGTGCTCCTGCCGCCGCCTTTTCAATATCTGCATCGGCAAAGATGATATTCGAACTCTTACCTCCGAGCTCTAAGGTCAGACGTTTCATCTGATCTGCACAGCCAACCATGATCTGTTTTCCAACTGAAGTTGATCCTGTGAAGACGACCTTGCGCACGAGTGGATGTGTCACGAAGCGATTGCCAACCACACTGCCTTTACCGGGGAGCACATTAAAAACACCCTGGGGAATTCCAGCGATGAGAGCCAGCTCGCCCAGACGTATTGCCGTCAGCGGTGTGTACTCTGCAGGCTTCAATACAACCGTGTTTCCAGCGGCAAGAGCCGGTGCAAAGCCCCAACTAGCAATCGGCATAGGAAAGTTCCATGGAACGATGACACCAACAACTCCGAGTGGCTCTTTGAAGGTCACATCAACTCCACCGGCAACTGGAATCTGACGACCAAATAAGCGCTCAGGAGCGGCGGCGTAGTACATCAGAGTGTTGGCAACGTTATCGGCCTCCCACAGCGCATTACCGCGTGTATGACCAGAGTTAGTAATCTCTAACTGGGCTAACTCTTCGCGGTGATCACTGACGACCTGTGAGAAACTGCGCAGCAACCTAGCGCGCTCACCAGGTGCAACATGGCGCCACGTATCAAAGGCTTGTGCCGCCTTGGCGATCACATCATCGGTCCCCGCCAGATCCAAGTGGGCAACGTTCGTAACGATCTGCTCGGTGGCAGGGTTGATCACATCATATGAAGTAGACATGTGGGATTTAAAACCTTTCGAAGTTACGGAATAGTTCCCAATCGGTGATTGCCTTGCCATATGCGGCGATTTCAATCTTAGCCATATTTGTATAATGGGCCTGCACCTCTGCGCCAAAACTCTCTTTTACCCAGGCACTGTTCTCCCATAATTCAAGAGCCTCTGACATCGAGGATGGGATACGTACAGAGTCTGATTCATATGCATTTCCAAGAAAGGCAGGCTCAAGGGCCATCTTTTTGTTTATTCCATCAAGACCAGCGGCGATGATTCCTGCAACTGCCAAGTAAGGATTGACATCTCCACCTGCAACACGGTTCTCAAGGCGCAGCGATGGACCATGTCCCACCAAGCGAAGCGCACACGTGCGATTATCGCGCCCCCAGCGAATAGCAGTAGGTGCAAAAGAGCCAGGGACATAACGCTTATATGAGTTGATATTCGGTGCAAACAAAAGTGTGAGCTCGCGCAAGTGGGCGATCTGACCGGCAATGAATTGACGACCCAGATCGCTCATACCCTGCTCTTTATCGCCCTCATCGACCATCACCATGGATCCATCCTTACCTCGGAAGGAGAGATGAATGTGCGAAGAGTTTCCCTCTCGCTCATTTGGTTTGGCCATGAATGTGAGGGCATATCCCTCTTGTGATGCAATCTCTTTCGCCCCATTTTTGTAGATAACGTGATTGTCACAGTTGGACAGGGCATCGGAGTATTTGAAGGCGATCTCATGCTGGCCAAAGTTGCACTCACCTTTGACCGATTCAACGATCATCCCAGCTGCAGCCATTGAGAGACGAATTCGACGCAGCAGAGGCTCAATCCGCGATCCCCCGAGTATCGAATAATCCACGTTGTATTGATTGACGGGAATCAAATTCTTATATCCCTTATCCCAAGCCTGCTCATACGTATCTTTATAGACGACGAACTCAAGCTCGGTGCCACACATCGCCTCCATACCGGCATCATTAAGTGCCTTCACTTGCTTGCGCAGAATTTGGCGGGGAGAGGCAACGACATCACTGTGATCAAGCCAGGCAACGTCGGCTAAAACCAAGGCCGCTCCTGGCTGCCAATCGATAAGACGTAGGGTGCTCATATCCGGCACTAAGGCAAAGTCGCTATAACCGCGCTCCCATGAGGACATCTCATAACCAGCGACTGTGTTCATATCCACATCGACGGCCAGAAGATAGTTACAGCCCTCAGTCCCATGTTTGAGGACCTCATCTAAGAAGAACTGGCCATGGATGCGCTTACCGGTTAATCGACCCTGCATATCGGTCATGGCGACTACGACTGTATCTATCGAACCATCTGCCACTGCGGCTTTTAGTGCATCTAGTGACAGCGAGCTCATAGGGAGATGCTACCTACTATCTTAAATTAAATCCAGAAAGAGAAAACCCCTGGCACTTTCGCACCAGGGGTTTTTGCGAACTATTTCTCTGTTATGAGTTGATATTGCTACGTGGTCCAGTGAACCACTTCTTGGCCGAGAGTGTCCACCATAACCCTAGGATGATGAGTGCTCCACCAGTGATCAATGGTGCGTAATTGACGGCGGTCCAGGTAAAGTCTTTGTTTCCTGGAGTTCCAAGTGGTGAGAATGGAAGGATGAAGTAGACAGAGATAATCGCAATTTCAGTAACCGCAATAAGATTCATCCACTTGTACTTTGATCCCAATGTCCATGGACCTGGCTTGAAGGAGCTACCAGCTTTAAGACGTAGATAAATTGGAATAAGGAATGCAAGATAGAGGGAGATTACACAGACCGATACCACTGCATAAAATGCAGTAGGCGCACCTGTAGGGCTTTTCCACAAAGCTGGAAGAGTCATGACTACTCCGGCAACTGCCGATGCCAATACTGCATTGACAGGAACTTTATGCATGTTGACCTTCTTCCAGAGATTACCTCCAGGAACGGCACCGTCTCGCGAGAATGCAAACATCATACGTGAGCATGAGGTCAAGCAGGCGGTAACGCAGAAGATCTGACCTGCCACGGTAATAAGCATGACCGTCTTGAAAGCGATACCTCCACCAAGAGCGGTATAAAGGATTGCAATGACAGATCCGCCACCATAGGGGTTTACTGCCGGGTCAAATGAGCTGATTACATCTACCTTTGTCGCTGCAAATAGGAATGCCATCAACAAGATGTAACCACCAATGGCAGAGTAGAAGATAGATTTCCAAATGCCTTTAGCGGCATTTATTTCTGCCCCCTTTGTCTCCTCGGAGAGATGAGCCGATGCATCAAAGCCAGTAATGGTGTACTGAGTGAGTAAGAACCCAAGAGGCAGGACATAGAGCCAGTACGAATTATCACCAAAACCTGAGCTATTGATTCTCGTCGTATACATCCACGAAAGAGTCTGATGATCACTTGGAACAATAAGCAGAATTCCAACCACGAGAGCGGCACCAAAGACGTGCCACCAGACTGATATATTGTTGAAGAGGGCTAGCAGCGGACCGCTATAGATGTTGATGAGTGTGACAACGAGAATAATGGCCACAAAGAGGAAGAACTGCTGCTTGATGTAGTCTCCGCTGAGGAAATCAGTTGCATAGCTCGGGAACTGGGCGCCAATGAGAACATTCATGAAGCTCGCTGCGCCGTAACCTACTGAGGCGGTGACCGAGACCAGTCCGATGAGATTGAGCCAACCGGTGAAGAATCCTGCCTTTGGGCCACCGAGGGCAGAGGCCCACCAGTAGATTCCGCCCGAAGTCGGGTAGGCAGATGCCAGCTCTGACATACAGAAGCCGATAATCAAAATAAAGAGTGAGATGAGTGGCCAGCCGATTGAGATAGCCACTGGGCCGCCGTTATTCCACGCCTGAGCAAAGGTTGTGAAGCAACCTGCCAGGATCGAGATGATTGAGAACGATATAGCGAAGTTAGAAAAACCAGACCAGGAACGATTTAACTCCTGCTTATATCCAAGTTCAGCTAATCTTTTTTCATCATTGTTTGTAATTGCCAAGATGTGCTCCTCCTTGAACCTTCGGGGTATAGCATTTCTACCCCAAGTGTGACTCAAACGAAAGGCTTTTTCTCAAAAATGTGCCGATTGATGGGCTACGTGTCGCCGAGAAGGACCTCTTTTCCCCTCCTCGTCGGGGATGAATTTAGGGACTTTGTATCTCTCTCCTCGGTCCACTGTGATGGCTGGGGTATGTCAACCCTGGATCAAAATGGGCAGAACATTCTCTTAGAGAAACGGGTTGAGGCCGCAGCGCAGAGCGCTAGCTTTGACTCGACGCTGGCTAATAACCTAGCCGATGGTGCTCTGCTTCATCTGCGTTGGGCGACCAAGGGTTTATCGGTAAGTGAGAACAATACGCATCCATTCACCTACGGTGAGTATTCCTTCATCCATAACGGCTCGATCCTTCCTCCCGATTCTTTTACTACATTCATCGCTCCAAAATTTGTATCTCTGATTGTTGGAGAGACCGATAGTGAGCGCTACTTTTATTTAGTATTGACTGAGGTAGAAAAACTTGGGTTAGTCGCTGGTATAAAGAGCGCCTTAGCAATTATCAAAGATCACGGGCAGACTACTAGCTTGAACTGCATGCTCATGAATCGCGATCACTTCATCACCGTGAGCGAACACAACTCAGCCCGTAAACCAGAGTGGGCCTCTGATGATTATTATGAGATCAAATACTTACCTACTGCGCAGGGTGTCCTATTTGCATCGAGTGGTTGGAACCAACCGGGTTGGAAGAGCCTTGATAATCACAGTCTAGCCGTAGTCAACCGATCAACTTTTGAGATTGAAGTCTTCTCGCTCTGATTAAGGCTCTACGATAGGGACATGGATCGCACCTACAGCGTTGAAACCTACGGCTGTCAGATGAATGTTCACGACTCCGAACGTATTTCAGGTCTGCTCGATGAGGCTGGGTTCGTACCGGTCATTGAGGGTCAACAGGCCGATATCATCGTATTTAACACGTGTGCGGTACGCGAGAATGCCGATAATAAACTCTACGGAAACCTCTCATTCTTGGCACCGATTAAAAAGTTAAATCCAATGATGCAGATCGCTGTCGGCGGGTGCCTAGCTCAAAAAGATCAGGCGATGATCCTCAAGAAAGCGCCTTATGTTGATGTCGTCTTTGGCACGCATAATGTGGGCTCGCTGCCAGCGCTGCTTGAGCGTGCACGCATTGAACAGGAGTCACAGATTGAAATACTCGAGTCCCTTGAGCATTTTCCTTCGACACTGCCAGCTCGACGCCTGTCGGCATTTTCTTCCTGGGTCTCAGTCTCTGTGGGATGTAACAACACCTGTACTTTTTGTATCGTCCCGACTCTGCGTGGGATAGAGAAGGATCGTGGGGCGAAAGAGATCCTCGCTGAGATCAGGGCACTCGTTGATCAAGGTGTCATTGAGATAACTCTGCTCGGTCAAAATGTCAATGCCTATGGTGTGGATTTTGATGATCGTCGGGCATTTGCACATCTGCTTCGAGAGTGTGGGAGAGTCGATGGCCTTGAGCGTGTGCGCTTTATGTCCCCCCATCCACGTGATTTCACCGATGATGTCATTGATGCCATGGCGCAAACTCCCAACGTAATGCCACATCTGCATATGCCATTGCAATCAGGCTCCAATGCAATATTGCAGTCGATGCGCCGCTCATATCGCACGGATAGATATCTTGGAATTCTCGATCGTGTGCGATCTGCGATACCACATGCATCAATTACAACTGACATCATCGTCGGTTTTCCTGGGGAGAGCGAGAGTGACTTTCAAGCAACTTTAGATTTATGTTCTCAGGCTCGTTTTGCAGCGGCCTATACCTATCAATACTCGATCCGCCCAGGTACTCCCGCGGCGACAATGCCAGATCAGATCTCAAGTGAGATTGTGGGAGAGCGCTATACGCGGTTGCATAATCATCAACAGTTGATATCCCTCTCCGTTAATCAAGAGGCGATCGGTAAAAACTTCAAGGTTTTAGTCGGGGATTACGAGGGGCGCAGGGATATCGCTCAAGAGCGTCTCACCGGTCGTAGTGAGGATTTTAGACTTGTGCACTTTGATAATTCTGCGCTGGCACGCCCTGGGGATGAGGTGCAAGTCCGTATAAGTGATGCATCGGCTCATTATTTGATTGGTAGTCCCGGGATAGTGCGACAAACTCGGGGAGGAGATGCCCATGCAGCTCGCACGGCAGATACCGTGAAGAGTCCAACGATGCTTGGAATGCCATCATTATCACGATGAGAGAATTCGCTGCATGAGCCTGATTGTCGTTTGTGGGGCAACTGCTACAGGTAAGAGTGATCTTGCGATAGCCCTGGCACAGCGCCTGGATGGAGAGATTGTGAACGCTGATTCCATGCAAATTTACCGTGGAATGGATATTGGGACAGCAAAGTTAAGCATGGATGAGCGCCAAGGAGTTGCTCATCATTTGTTGGATGTCCTTGATGTCAGCCAGGACTCGACTGTGGCCTGGTATCAAGATGCAGCACGTTGCGCAATCAAGGAGATAACAGGACGCGGAAAGCGTGCAATTGTTGTTGGCGGTACTGGCCTCTATATAAAATCTATTTTAGATGAACTCAACTTTCCAGATACCGACCCTGTAGTACGTGCAAACCTTGAGAGTGAGTTGGAGAATATTGGCCTAGATGCTCTCTTTGAAAGATTGGAGAGATTGGATCCTGCAGCTGCAATCGCGATAGAGCGTGCAAATGCCCGCCGAATAATCAGGGCGTTAGAGGTGATAGAGATAACTGGCAAGCCATTCACGGCTAACTTACCGCGCCAGGAGAGCACGCGATATCCAGATGCACGACAGTTTGGATTAGTGATGGATCGTGAGAGATTAGATGAGCGAATTAGCGCCCGTGTAGATCGTATGTGGGAGCGAGGTCTCCTGGCTGAGGTAGACACTCTTCTTGGTGCGCGAATCACCGATGGACGCACGGCTCAACTTGCATTGGGATATGCGCAGATAATCGCCTTTCGAAAGGGGTTGATGAGTCAAGATCAGGCGCGTGAGGAGACAAAGCGTGCAACACGCCAATACGCCAGACGGCAGGAGACATGGTTCTCGCGTGATGCACGTATCACCTGGATCTCACCGGTGCAGCCCCACCTAGAAACAGTACTGGCCCACCTAGAGAAGATAAACTACGCGTAATGATTGCAACGTATGGCCACGGCACAGAAAATGACTTTGTGCTGGTCTTTGATCCGAGCGATGAACACTCAATCACAACTGCTCAGACAGCGGCGATTTGTGATCGTACAACCGGCGTTGGCGCCGATGGCTTGATCAGAATTATCAAACGTGATGGAAAATGGTTCATGGATTATCGAAACGCCGATGGCTCTCTAGCCGAGATGTGCGGTAACGGCATTCGAGTGATGGCGCGCTACATGGTCGAGCGGGGCCATGTACCTGAGGGCATATTCGCAATCAATACACGCGATGGAATCAAACATCTACGTGTCCCCATGGTGGGGGATATATCCGTAAATATGGGTCAGGTGACCGATGAGTCCGAGGCGATTACTGTCGCAACGAATGCCCAAGTCTGGAATGGCTACAACATCAGTACAGGAAATCCCCATGCAGTTGTCTTTGTCGATGACATCAACAAAGTTGGAGAATTGGATGAGCCACCAGTTGTGCGACCCAAGGACTCTTATCCAGAGGGGGTCAATGTGGAGTTTGCCCAGATAACGGGTGATCACCGGATCTCAATGCGCGTGTATGAACGAGGCAGTGGTGAGACACGATCATGTGGGACTGGTACATGTGCAGTGGCCTTGGCCGCTGTTGTACACACTCAAGGCTCATTGCCATCTACCTGGGTGATAAATCCACCGGGTGGACGCCTGGAGGTTGTCATCGATGGACACTCAAATGCAACGCTTATTGGTCCAGCAGTTCTGGTCAAAGATGTAGATATCTCGGAGTTTCTACTTGCTTAATAAAGATGTTGGAGACGAGTTCGAAGCGCTCATGCAAGAGAGTGCCCGAGTTGCTCAAGCATATGATGCAAGCGAGAGTGAGAATCTGCTTGACCCAAGCCTTGAGCTTTCAGAGCGCCATGCACTGCGCCGTGTCAAAGGTTTCTCGACCGAACTTCAAGACATTTCTCTTGCTGAATATCGTCAGTTACAACTCGAACGAGTTGTGTTGGTGGGTGTATGGACTGAGGGTACATCTGTCATGGCCGAGAACTCATTAGCCGAACTCAAAGCTTTAGCCGAGACGGCAGGCTCTGAAGTTCTTGAGGGATTGATCCAGCGACGCGATAAGCCAGATCCAGCGACATACATCGGATCTGGAAAGGTCGAGGAGTTACGACAGGTCGTGATTTCAACGGGTGCAGATACTGTGATTTGCGATGGCGAACTCTCACCATCGCAGCTACGCCAACTTGAGGAGAAGGTAAAGGTAAAGGTTGTCGATCGGACCGCTCTGATCTTAGATATTTTTGCACAGCATGCAAAGAGCAAAGAGGGTAAGGCCCAAGTTGAACTAGCTCAGATCGCTTATCTGCTTCCACGACTTCGTGGTTGGGGAGATTCCCTCTCGCGCCAAGTGGGTGGACGTGCGGCAGGGGGTGCTGGAATCGGTGGACGTGGTCCTGGTGAGACCAAGATCGAGACAGATCGCCGGCGTATCCGTGACAAGATGGCAAAGCTGCGGAGAGAGATTGCACAGATGAAAATCTCTCGCGACACCAAGCGACAAGAGCGTAAGCGCTCAAACATCCCATCGGTGGCGATCGCAGGATATACAAATGCCGGGAAGTCATCTCTGCTTAACCGATTGACAGATGCCGGAGTGCTTGTTGAAAATGCTCTCTTTGCGACACTGGATCCAACGGTTCGAAAGTGCGCGACAAGTGATGGTCGGATCTACACACTCAGTGACACCGTTGGTTTTGTCCGTCACCTCCCACACCAACTTATCGATGCATTCAAATCAACTCTTGAGGAAGTGTCAGGTGCGGATGTCATCGTGCATGTGGTCGATGGTTCGCATACAGATCCATTTGAGCAGATACGGGCAGTGCGTCAAGTCATCACAGAGATAGGCGGCGATAAGATTCCAGAGATCATCGCAATCAATAAAGTAGATATTGCAGACTCTGCAATTGTGATGGAGATTTTGCGCAAGGAGCCCAATAGCTTTGCATTCTCAGTGCGCACAGGCTTTGGGCTCCAGGCCCTAGTACACGCGATTGAGAGCTCACTTCCACGCCCGAGTATCGAAATTAAGACTGTGATCGCCTATAACCGAGGTGATCTCATTCACGCCATCCATGAAAAGGGAGAGATTTTTTCACAGGAGTACGTTGAGGCTGGAACTGCGATTCACGCTCGCGTGGACGCTGGGTTGGCCCAGGCGATAGAAAAGGCTCAAGAGAGCCTGGAATAAGCGAGTCACTTGGCGTGTTGAATTAACTAGAAAGAGTGAAAATAGGCCATGATGCGCCCGCAGGTCAGAATCTAAGTCAAGAATCGGGGTGAGAGCAGTGGCAACGGACTACGACACCCCCAGAAAAACAGATGAAGAGCTCCATGAAGAGTCGTTAGAGGAGCTCAAGGCACAACGTGTCGATGCTCAATCCGGTCAGATTGATGTCGATGAGGCAGAGGCTGCAGAGACTCTCGAACTTCCGGGTGCAGATCTATCAGGCGAGCAGTTAGCCGTTCGTGTTGTACCCAAGCAGGAAGATGAGTTCACATGTTCGCGCTGCTTCTTAGTGCATCACATTACCCAGCGTGCCAGAGGCGAGGGTGCAAAGGCCGTTTGCAGCGAGTGTAACTAATTCTCTTCTAAAGATTCTACGAATCTGTGCGCATGATTACTTGTGATCAACCAGTAGGGCGTCCGGTCACGGACATCATTGATCTCAATGCGTACTCCAGTAGATGACCAAAATCGTATTCCAAGGAAAGCGGCTGGGTCTGCGTCGCGAGTGCGCAAGACACGCACTTGTTCACCAGATAGAGCGTGTGATGCACCTAAAAATTTCAATGCGATACGAGCCCGGCCTACTCGTAACTCCTGCTCATCTACCTCAATGACCATAGCACTCTTGATTGCAATCACAATCAATAGACCAGTACAGATGATTAAAGATGTGATGGCAGCGTTGTTGCCAAGAGCTGCCCAGATCGAAAGAACGAGGGAGAGAAGGAAGAGATAAATCAGCGTCAATAACCAGATAGGCATTCGAATAACTTCCCGATATCGCATGGGAGTTACGGTATCGGATACTCTTTGGCCATGAGTCGCATCGCAAGTACCACTGCGCCAGAGGGTGCCCTGATTCCAGAGCGCCACCCAAAGGCTCCGGCTGTCGGTTCGAAGATCCCATCTCATTTTGGACACTGTTTTGGCTGCGGTGATCAACACCCAACAGGGCTGCATCTGGTTGCCTATGCTGGCGAAGGAGTTGATATCACTGCCCGTTTCACGGTGACACAGGATCATCAAGGTGCACCTGGATTGGCTCACGGCGGTCTGTTATCACTGGCATTTGATGAGGCGCTCGGGAAATTGATGTGGCTACTACGTTCACCGGCCGTGACCGCTCGCCTTGAAACCGATTTCTTGATGCCCGTGCCAATCGGTTCCACACTGCACATCAGTGCCAAAATAAATGGGCAGGTAAGACGAAAAGTCTTTACAAGTGCAGAGGGCCGACTCAATAGCCCACAAGGCCCTATTGTCGTGCGTGCATCGGCTCTATTCGTCATAGTAACAATGGATCACTTCTTAAATAATGCGCCTCAAGAGTATTTGGCACAACTGGCAAAGACGCCCGAATTATTGGCCTTTGTTGATCCGCAGTTCGAGATTAATCCCTAGAGATGACAGCGGTACAAATCCTCATCACACGAGTGGATTCATCGGTGCCAATGCCCACGTATGCCAAGGGTGGGGATGCAGGAGCTGACATATCGACACGGATCGATTTCACCCTGGCTCCAGGAGAGCGCCAACTTATTCCCACAGGAATCTCTATCGCACTGCCGAGTGGATATGTCGCCCTGGTTCATCCACGCTCAGGTTTAGCTCTGCGGGATGGCATTACATTGGTGAATAGTCCTGGAACTATCGATGCAGGTTATCGAGGTGAGATTTCGTGTGTGCTCATCAATCACGACCCCACTCAATCTGTCTCATTCAAAAAAGGTGATCGCATCGCACAGTTGGTAATCCAAAGAGTCGAGCGGGCAGAGTTCATCGAACTTTCCGAGCTTCCTGGCTCAGTGCGTAGCCAGGGTGGATTTGGATCGACGGGGCAGACATGAGCGATCACAATCAAGATCGTGACAAGGTAATAGGAGCCCTCGGCGGGAAAAAGGGGCTCATTGATTCAGGTCTACCTGCTGTGGTCTTCCTTGTTATCTTCAATGTAAAGAATGACTTGAAGATGGCGCTCACCGGGGCAATCATCCTCTCAATCCTGCTAGCAATCATTCGCCTTATAAAAAAAGATACGGTTCAACACGCTATCTCAGGTTTGATTGGTGTATTAATCTGTGCATACTTTGCCAACAAGAGCGGTAACGCCTCTGATTTTTATATTCCAAAACTTTTGACAAACCTGGCATATGGCAGCGCATATCTAATCGCTAATTTGATTGGTTGGCCTCTTCTAGGTGTCGTTCTTGGTCCACTCCTGGGCGAAAATTTCGAGTGGCGAAAGAATCCAGCCCGAAAGCGGGTATATATCCGTGCTAGTTGGATTTGGGTTGCTATGTTCTTTCTGCGTATCGCAGTGCAGTACCCAATTTATCTCTCGGGAAATGTCAATCTACTGGGAACGGTCAATCTAGCCATGGGATATCCCCTCTTTTTTGCTACCGCATATCTCTCGTGGAGGATTATCAAAACAGCTCCACCAATCCAAAGATCGATTGATTAAGCTATAAAGCAGGCTTTAATCTTCTCCTCAGCCGCCGTTGATGCAACAAACAAAAGCTCATCACCTGCGGCAAAGACATCGTGAGCCTTTGCGGTTATGACACGACCATCACGCACAATCGCAGCAAGTGTCGCCCCATCTGGAAGTTGAATCTCCTCGACAGTTTTTCCAATACAGGAGGAGCCATCGGGAAGGGTGAGTTCGACGAGATTGGCCTGGCCTTTTTTGAATGAGAACAAGCGAACTACATCACCAACACTTACCGCCTCTTCAACGAGGGCAGAGATGATACGAGGAGTGGAGACTGCAACATCAACTCCCCAAGATGAGTCAAATAACCACTCATTCTTCGGGTGATTGATGCGGGCAACTACACGGGGCACTCCATATTCGGTCTTACCAAGCAGAGATGTCACAAGATTGGCCTTGTCATCTCCTGTTGCCGCCACTAACACCTGACAAGTATCAAGATGGGCTTTGTCTAGAGATGTGATCTCGCAGGCATCGGCCATCAACCACTCTGCATCTGGAACGCTCTCTAGCTTGATCGCTTTGGGATCTTTATCAATGAGGAGAACTTGATGTCCGTTATCTAAGAGTTCACGGGCAATGGCGCGACCAACGTTTCCAGCTCCGGCGATGGCGATTCTCATGAGCGCTCACCTTCGGGTGATTGGGCAAGTATGGCTTCAACTCGGGCCGTGTCCGCTTCGGCGACCATCACATGAATCAAATCACCTTCCTGCAAAACCGTATGCTCATCGGGGATGATTCCAACACCTAGGCGTGTGACGAATGCGACGCGTGCAGGTGTGAGTTCATCGATTAGCAAGATCGCTCGCCCATACCAACCACTGTGAGGATGCATTTCACACAGGCAGACCTCCCCACTGGCATCGCGCCACTCTGATCGCGATCCCTCAGGTATCAAGTTGCGCAGAATCTGATCGGTCGTCCAGAGCACTGTAGCAACGGTTGGGATACCTAGGCGTTGATAGATCTCGGCTCGACCTGGGTCATATATTCGTGCAACGACTTTCTCTACGGCGAACATTTCACGTGCAACGCGAGCAGCCAAGATATTTGAATTATCACCATTACTGACAGCGGCAAATGCATCTGCACGTTCGATTCCCGCCTCGCGCAAAATGTCGCGATCAAAACCGACCCCAGTAACTGTGACCCCTTTGAAATCTGGACCCAGGCGACGAAAGGCCTCACGTGCTTGGTCGATTATTGCAACGCTATGTCCAGCGGCCTCGAGTTCGGCAGCTAATGAAGAACCGACTCGACCGCAACCCATGATGACTACGTGCATATGTCTTAACTTACACCCATAGGCTTATATCCATGGAATCCACCAATAACGCGCGCTGGAGGATTGGCGATAGTTTCGAGGCCGAGATTGAGAAAGTTGCCCATGGTGGTCACTTCATCGTCCGTCATGAAGGTGCAGTTTTTTTCGTTCGCCATGCAATTCCAGGTGAGCGTGCTCGTGTAGTCGTTAGCGCGACGGGATCTTCTTTTAATCGCGCAGATGTTGTTGAGGTATTAGAGCCATCCCCAGATCGTGTGCAGTCTCCCTGTAAATTTTCCCATCCCGCTGGCTGCGGAGGCTGCGATTTTCAGCATATCTCAATGAATCGCCAGCGCCAGTTGAAATCCGATGTCATTACCGAACAGTTTGCTCGCATCGCAAAAATTGATGTGTACATCGAGGTTGAAGAGGTGAGCACGCCTCTTCATTGGCGCACGCGATCGATAGCAACGACAGATGGTCTGGGCCAACTCGGTTTTTATGGTAACCGTAGCCACTGCGTTATCCCCGTGGATGATTGCCTCATTATGCTTAAAGAGATGAATATGCCCGAACTTGCCTCGCGTACTTGGAGCGCCGATGTTCGTATTGAGATTGCAACGTCAAATACGAATGAGAGAAATATCGCCCTTGCTCCAGTTCGCGGTGAGGGAAAGGCTCGTCTGACAGAGGGTGGACAGATTCTGCATGAAAAAGCGGGGGAGAAGACTTTAGATGTGAGTCAGGGCTCCTTTTGGCAAAGTAATACACATGCTCCTGCGATTTTAACGAGTGCAGTTCTAGATTTTGCTCAACTACGAAGTGGGGATCAAGTCCTTGATTTGTATGGAGGAGTAGGACTTTTCACCTCAGTTATAGTCGACATTATCGGGACAAGTGGGCGAGTGGATTTGATTGAAGCGAGTAAAAGTGCGACTGCTGATGCAATTCGAAACTTTGCAAACAATCCGAACGTCAAGATCATCAGCGGTGATGTCGCTCAACATTTGCCTCGTATCACCAGCGCCGATGTTGTCATCCTAGATCCTCCACGTGAAGGAGCGGGTAAGGCCGTGATTAGTGAGATTCTACGTTTGAAGCCGCGAACGGTCGTCTATGTTGCATGTGATCCAGCCGCACTCGCACGTGATACTGGTTACTTTTTGGAGAAGAGCTACTCGCTCACTGCTCTTCGTGGTTTTGATCTATTTCCGATGACCCATCACATTGAATGTGTTGCACAGTTCTCACCCACCAATGTAATATTGGGGTCTCAGGATTAGATTGTGGAAGGTAGATGATGAGTAAAAACTCTTTCAACGCAAAGAGAGATCTTGAGGTTGCGGGTAAGAGTTTTGAAATATTTGATATTAGCGGTATTGAAGGAGCAGATGACCTGCCCTTCTCCTTGAAAATACTCCTTGAAAACCTCCTGCGTACCGAAGATGGCGCAAATATAACTGCTGCCCATATTCAGGCTTTGGCCACCTGGAATCCACAGAGTCAGCCAGATACCGAAATCCAGTTCACCCCGGCACGTGTCATTCTTCAGGACTTCACAGGAGTGCCCTGCATCGTGGATCTTGCAACTATGCGCGAGGCGATTGTTGAGCTTGGGGGAGATGCATCAAAGGTGAATCCTTTGGCACCTGCTGAGCTCGTCATAGATCACTCCGTCATCGCCGATGTCTTTGGTAGCACAGACTCACTAGAGAAAAACGCTGATATTGAGTACCAGCGAAATCAAGAGCGTTATAGATTCCTGCGTTGGGGACAGAGCGCATTCGATGAGTTCAAAGTCGTCCCACCAGGAACTGGGATCGTTCATCAGGTAAATATCGAATATCTGGCGCGCGTTGTGATGACACGAGAAGTTGAAGGCGTCCTTCGTGCCTATCCAGATACCGTTGTCGGCACGGACTCACATACGACGATGGTTAATGGACTTGGTGTGTTGGGCTGGGGTGTCGGTGGTATCGAGGCCGAGGCCGCGCTTCTGGGACAACCTGTCTCCATGTTGATCCCACAAGTTGTTGGTTTCAAACTCACGGGTGCACTACCTTCTGGCACAACCGCGACAGATATGGCACTTACGATTACTGAGATCTTGCGCAAAGTAGGGGTCGTTGGAAAGTTCGTGGAGTTTTTTGGCCCCGGAGTTGTTTCGGTGCCAATGGCCAATCGCACGACTATTGGGAACATGAGCCCTGAATATGGCTCGACATGTGCCATCTTCCCGATTGACCAAGAGAGCTTGCGATACATGGAACTCACAGGACGCAATGAGGATCAGATAGCTTTGGTTGAAAAATATGCCAAGGTGCAGGGCTTGTGGCACGACCCACTGAGTGCGCCACGCTTCTCACAGGTTGTAGAGCTCGATCTTTCAACTGTCGTTCCCTCCATCTCAGGACCTAAGCGCCCCCAGGATCGCATCTCCTTGAGTGATTCAAAGAGCGCATTCACCAAGATTCTGCCAACATACTTCTCAGATAAGACCGTCAAGGGTGAAGTCGTTGCAGGTGCGACCCGGATTAAAAATGGTGATGTTGTCATCGCCTCAATCACATCGTGTACTAATACATCAAATCCATCGGTCATGATCGGGGCGGCCTTGCTTGCGAAAAAGGCGGTTGAAAAGGGCTTGAAATCCAAGCCTTGGGTCAAGACAACTCTGGCACCTGGATCTAAAGTGGTGACTGATTATTACGATCGTGCAGATCTGACTAAATATATGCAGGCTCTGGGCTTTCACCTGGTTGGCTACGGCTGTGTTACGTGTATTGGAAACTCTGGTCCACTCCCGGTAGCCATCAGTAAGGCTGTGAATGAGAGTGACTTAGCGGTAAGCGCAGTGCTCTCTGGTAATCGAAACTTCGAGGGCCGCATCAGCCCCGATGTGAAGATGAATTATCTGGCATCACCCCCCTTAGTTGTTGCCTATGCAATCGCAGGCACAATGGATCACGACTTCGAAAAGGACTCATTGGGTAAGGATTTGGCAGGGGTCGATGTGTATCTCAAAGATATCTGGCCAACGCCTCAAGAGATTCAAGACGTGATTGACTCCTCGATCTCATCGCAGATGTTTAAGAAAGATTATGCAACTGTCTTCGAGGGCGATCACCGATGGAAGGCACTATCCACCCCAACTGGCAAGACCTTTGATTGGGATGTGAAATCCACCTATGTTCGTAAACCCCCATATTTTGATGGTATGCCAAAGCTTCCACAGCCTGTTACCGATATCGCACATGCTCGGGTCTTGGCCATCTTGGGGGATTCAGTGACAACAGATCACATCTCTCCTGCCGGCAATATCAAAGTTGATTCCCCAGCTGGGAAGTATTTGGCCGAGCATGGTGTCGAGCGAAAAGACTTCAACTCATATGGTTCTCGGCGCGGAAATCATGAAGTGATGATTCGTGGAACATTTGCAAATATCCGCTTGAGAAATCTTTTATTGGAGGGCGTCGAGGGAGGCTACACGCGTAACTTCCTCGAGGGCGGTAAAGAAGAGACAATCTTCGATGCATCAACTGCCTATCAAGATGCAGGAGTACCTTTAGTCATTCTGGCAGGCAAAGAGTATGGCTCGGGCTCATCCCGCGACTGGGCCGCCAAAGGAACGGCGCTTCTTGGAGTACGAGCCGTGATCGCAGAGAGTTTCGAACGTATTCACCGTTCAAATCTAATCGGAATGGGCGTATTGCCTCTTCAGTTCCGAGATGGTGAGAGCGCAAAGAGCCTTGGCTTAGATGGCACGGAGGTATTCTCAATAATTGGAATCACCGCTCTTAATACCGGTGGGGTTCCACATGAGCTGGTGGTAAGCGCGGGTGACAAGCTCTTTCATACGAAGGTGCGTATCGATACGCCGGGTGAGGCTGATTACTACAGACATGGTGGGATCATGCAGTACGTCCTGCGCTCGCTCTTATCGGCATGAGCATCTAAAATATCGGCATGTTAGAGGCAATCAACTCACCTTGCGATTTAGAGGGCCTTACCCCTGCCGAGTTATCCCAACTCAGCGATGAGATCCGAAGCTTTCTGATTGAGAAAGTCTCAAAAACGGGTGGTCATTTAGGGCCAAACTTGGGCGTAATCGAACTGACAATTGCGATACATCGAGCCTTCACATCACCTAAGGATGTAATTCTCTTCGATACGGGGCATCAAGCCTACGTTCATAAGATTCTGACTGGCCGCGCAGATAAGTTTGATCAACTGCGCGCGCGTGATGGAATCTCTGGCTACCCAAATCGCAGCGAGAGCGTGCACGATGTCATTGAAAACTCGCATGCATCGACAGCACTCTCATGGGGTGATGGAATTTCTCGTGGATTTGCCCTACAAGGAGAGAATGATCGACATGTTGTAGTAGTCGTGGGTGATGGCGCACTGACTGGGGGCATGTCTTGGGAGGCCTTGAATAATATTTCGACCGCTGAAAAGAGAAATCTGATCATTGTCATCAATGATAATGAGCGCTCTTATTCACCGACTATCGGTGGGGTAGCTACCTATCTATCGACTCTTCGAGTGACAAGGGGATATGAGAAATTTCTTGATTGGGGTAAAGATGTTCTGCACAAGACCCCAGTTGTTGGTGGTCCGATTTATGACACTTTGCATGGCATGAAAAAAGGGATAAAAGACATCATCGCACCACAGGGAATGTTTGAAGATCTTGGACTCAAATACATGGGACCGATAGATGGTCATGACATCGCAGCCATGGAGCGGGCCTTGGCGCAGGCAAAGGATTATGGAGCCCCAATTCTCGTTCATGCAATCACCGAGAAGGGGCGTGGTCACAAACCGGCGCTGGCGGATGAGGCTGAGAAGTTTCATGCCGTTGGAGTCGTTGACCCTGAGACAGGGGAGTCTCTATCCAAAAGTGGCCTGACGTGGACGAAGGTTTTCTCTGCAGCCTTAGTCGAGCTTGGACAGGAGAGAGAAGATATCGTCGCTATTACGGCAGCGATGTTGGGTCCTACTGGCCTTGATACATTTGCAGAGCAATTCCCACAGCGCACAATTGATGTCGGAATCGCTGAGCAGCATGCCGTAACGAGTGCAGCGGGGATGGCCTTTACTGGACTGCACCCAATTGTCGCGGTCTACTCAACCTTCCTGAACCGGGCCTTTGATCAGCTCTTACTTGATGTCGCACTACATAAGGCTGGAGTCACATTTGTTCTAGATCGTGCAGGGATTACTGGAGATGATGGTCCATCGCATCATGGAATTTGGGATCTAGCCCTGACAGGTATCGTGCCAACGATGCATGTTGGCGCCCCTCGAGATGGTGCACGCTTGCGCGAACTCCTACGTGAGGCAGTTGATATCGCCGATGCTCCATCAATGGTGCGCTTTCCCAAAGGCGCAGTACATGCAGATATCCCAGCATTTGAGCGCCGTGATGGCATCGATATCCTCTATCGCGGTGAGAGTGCCGATGTCTTGATGATTAGCGTCGGTGCGATGGCCGCTATCGCCGTCGAGGCCGCCTCTCAGGCATTTCGGGAGGGAGTTGGTGTCACTGTCATTGATCCCCGTTGGGTAAAGCCCCTTCCACAATCTCTTCTCACTATGGTCGCTCGTTATCGCACCGTCGTTGTCTTGGAGGATGGAATTCGCCATGGTGGAATAGCGAGTTCAATCTCTGAAGTTTTAAGGGATGCGGGGATGAATGTTGCGCTTCACTCAATTGGTGTGCCATTAGAGTTCCTTGAGCATTCAAAGCGCAGTGAGATATTTAGTGACATCGGAATTACTGCCCAAAATATCGCACGCAGTGTGGTTGAGTGGAGTAGTGATTTTAAGGAAGAGATGCAACCCCAGCAGGATGAAAACGCGAATCGCAGACAGAATCGCTAATACCCTCACGATCTAAGTACGGCAAAATTCCCCCAAGGTGCATGGGCCAACCTGCACCCATCAACATACATAAGTCGATCTCTGCAGCCGTTGCAACGACACCCTCATCAAGCATCATGCGCGCCTCTATGGCAAGGGCGTTCAATGCGCGAGTGCGAACCTGCTCTGGCGTTGATGCAGATTCACCCTTTGGAATCAGGGCTAAGGCCACTGGATTGGCAACAACGCCCCCATCCTCTGCCTTGATATAAAAATTTCGAACTCCCGCTTTAACCATGGCGGCCATCGTGGGAGAGATCCGGTAGCGAGGCCCAAGATTTTCATTCAGTGTCTCTGAGACATGCAAGGCAACGCCAGGTCCAACAAGATCGAGCAACTGGAATGGGGACATTGGAAAGCCAATCGAGCTCATAGCGCTATCGGCCAGCGCAGGAGCAGTTCCCTCATCAACGGCATCGGTAATCTCTCCCATGAAGCGAGTTAACAAGCGGTTCACAACGAATCCCGGTGCATCTTTACAGATGATCATGGTCTTTTTGAGCTCTTTACCGACTGCTACTGCGGTGGCAGTTGTTGCATCATCGGTATGACTTGTGCGTGCGATCTCAAGTAAAGGCATTACTGCAACTGGATTGAAGAAGTGAAATCCAACGACTCGCTCTGGATTTTTCATGCCCTGACTCATTTTTTCAACAGAGAGGGAGGAAGTATTCGTCGCAAGGACGCACTCAGGTGAGATGATCGTCTCCAACTTCTTGAAAAGCTCTTGCTTGAGCGAGAGCTCTTCAAAAATAGCCTCGATAATAAAATCACAGCCTGCGAAAACGTTTTGATCAGATGATCCGCTGATCAACTGTGAAAGGCGTAGTGCCGCCTCTGGGTTCATCCGCTTTTTTTCAACGGCCTTGGTCAACTCATTCTTCACCCAGGCAACGCCTTTATCGGCGCGCTCTTGATCGATATCGGTCATCACAACTGGACATTTAAGATTTTTAAGGAGTAAGAGAGCAAGTTGTGATGCCATAAGACCTGCCCCAACCACGCCGACTTTGGCAACTTTACGTGCAAGGGCTGGCTTAGGGGCTCCCTCTACTTTTTTACGTTTCTTTTGTATGAGATTGAAGGAGTAGAGGGATGCACGTAAGGAATCACTCATCGTGAGATCTGCGAGCACTTGGTCCTCTGCATCAAAGCCTTGACTCAGGGTGTTACTCCTTGATGCCGATATAAGTTCAATCGCCTTCATGGGTGAGGCAAGCATCGCACCACCGTATTTTTTGAGGGCAGCGGCCTTGCCCGCTGCAAGAGCACTCTCCCATGCAGGATCTGAGCTGTAATCTTTACGCTCAATAGTTGTTGAGCCATTGAGAACCGAGACTGCAAATGCAATAGAGCGCTCCAAGAAATCAGCTGGCTCGAATACGGCATCGACGACTCCAAGTGTGAGGGCATCCTTTGCCTTCATCATTGTGTTGTTGTTGAGCGCATTGAGCATGATGACTTGGATAGCCCGCTCTGGGCCTATGAGTTTGGGCAAGATCGTCGCACCGCCCCAGCCAGGAACTAAACCTAGAAATACCTCGGGTAGTGCAGTGAAGGCAGTGCTTGCAACGCTGCGATACTTACAGTGCAGAGCAACTTCTAAGCCGCCACCAAGTGCCAAGCCGTTGATGAATGCAAATGTAGGGATACCGCACTCATTGAAGCGACGAAAAATGTCATGACCTAACTTGCCGATTGCAAGTGATTGGCTGCGATCACTCAGAAATGCCAACGCCGATAAATCCGCACCAGCGGCAAAGATAAATGGCTTGCCTGTTATTGCGATAGCAACTGGCTTACGTGCAATGGCTTCGGAGAGGGCGGCATCTAGAGCCTGTAGCGATGTTGGTCCAAAGGTATTAGGGCGGTTGTGATCGAGGCCATTATCTAATGTAATCAAGGCCATCGCTCCGCTTGAACCAAATGCGGCAAGGTCGATCTCACGCACGAGCGCCTTGGTTACCACCTCTTGCGGTGCGCCCTCGGGCAGAGTCATCTCTGTACTCATTTACTCCGAGCCTGCCTTAAAGTGAGGGTTCTCCCAGATGACCGTGCCACCCATGCCAAGGCCGATGCACATAGTTGTGATTCCATAACGAACTTCAGGTTGGGCCTCGAAGGTGCGTGCCAAATTGAGCATCAAGCGCACACCCGAGGAGGCAAGGGGATGTCCAACAGCGATTGCTCCACCATAAGGGTTAACACGATCGTCATCATCGGGGATAGAGAAGTAATCGAGGAAGGCAAGTACTTGAACAGCGAATGCCTCATTGATTTCAAATGCACCGATATCTTCGATTTTCAATCCAGATTGTTTGAGCGCTTTGAGAGTCGATGGAACTGGCCCATAACCCATAATCTCAGGCTCTACTCCGGCGAATGCGAAGGTGACCATCTTTGCTTTGATACTCAGGCCAAGTTCGATCGCTTTATCTTCACTCGCAAGTAGTGCAGCTGTTGCGCCATCGTTTAATCCAGAGGAGTTGCCTGGTGTGACGCGACCTGCCGGACGAAAGGGTGTCTTAAGACCAGATAAGCCCTCCATCGTCGTCTGAGGACGAGGCGCCTCATCCATGGTCGCAACAGTCCAGCCAAGTTCGGCATTTCGCGCCGCAGTTGGGATTAAATCTCGCTGAATCTTTCCTTCGGCATAGGCTTTGGCAGTTTTGAGCTGTGAGTTCATGGCGTATCTATCACTTCGCTCTTTCGTCAACTGCGGGAAGCGATCATGAAGACGTTCAGCCGTTGCACCCATGGCCAGTGCATCCTGTTCGACGATGCGCTCAGCCAAGTAACGTGGATTTGGATCTAGACCCTCACCCATTGGATGGTTACCCATATGTTCTACTCCACCTGCGATTGCAATCTCATTTGTCCCCATCGCAATCGCCCCAGCGATTGTTGTGACGGCAGTCAATGCACCCGCACACCAGCGATCGATTGAGTAGCCGGGCACTGTATTTGGCAGACCTGAGAGAAGCGCCGCGCTTCGACCAATGTTCATGCCTTGATCACCGCTCTGAGTCGCTGCAGCGATTGCAACATCTTCGATTGCCGCTGGATCTATCGTGGGATTGCGCTCTAACAAACCTCGGATCGCTCGGACCATGAGATCATCGGCGCGAGTTCCTGCATACATTCCGCCGGCTTTTCCAAATGGGGTACGAACGGCATCGACCAGTACAACTGTGCGTGTCATAGGACTGTCCCTCTACTTATGGTGGTGCGGGTAAGGTTACTCGTCAGTAAAGATTTAGAACAGCAGTACCTAGGATGAGACAGGGGCCTTTTGTGGCTCTTTTTTAGGCGATTTTGATAGATAGGCACTCAAGACTGCACTCAAGTAGGCAATATAGATGCCGAGTTGTAGCCATGAGGTCGTCGTATCAAAGCCAATTGTTCCCGAAAGAGAAGCGCCTAAGATCGAATCTTTGGCAATAAATGAGGTCACGTCCCAGACAAAGGCATCAGGGCCTGGTAGGAATCCGAGCTCCTGGAACTCATGGACTCCATAGGAGAGGACTCCGGCTGCAACGATAATGAGTGCAACACCTGTGTAGGTGAAAAATTTAGAGAGGTCTAATTTGATGGCGCTCTTATAGATTAAATATCCAAGGGTAATGGAGAGAGCAAATCCTAAAATAAGCCCAACTGCAGAGCTCGTAGTGTCTGCGACGCTTTGAAAGTTTGAATAAACAAAGAGGGAGGTCTCAAGACCTTCTCGGATGACAGCGACAAAGGCGGCAGCGGCGATAGCTATCGGTCCAGTGCCTGCCGCTGCATCCACCTTGCCATGCAGATTACTGCGCAGGGTGCGAGCAGTACGTTTCATCCAAAAAACCATCCACGTGACAAGTCCTACCGCAATGAAAGAGGTGACACCCGCGAACAGCTCTTGGCCACGATCACTCAATGAGACCGAGGTGAAGGAGAGAAATGCTCCGAGGCCAAGACTTGCGAAAATGGCCAGCGATACACCGGTCCAAAGAGGCTTCAAATAGCTATTTCGCCCAGTTTTGTAGATGTAGGCGACGAGGATTCCAACGATGAGAGAGGCCTCTAGCCCCTCTCGAAGGGCGATGATGAATGTACTAAGCATGATTTAAAGCCTAAACCCGAGCTCCTATTTACGCAACTCTTTCGTTGCGTAAATCAGCCCGCCTCCCCTGTCTCTTGGCTCACAGGCCCAGACACCTCTGGATTTTCGGGGGGCTCAGGGATCTCCAAGGGCTCATGCTCAAGGAGGGCATTGGCCAGAGCTGGTGCAACGAGCTCTATCTGCCATTGACGCGCCCCGAGGCCATCAAGCATGGTGCGAACGGCCGGCTCATCACGCACCTGCCTTGAGCCTATGGGTGGTGACCAGCAGATGCGGCGTATGGATTCAGGGGAGATGAGATTTTCCACTGGAATCGAGTTCTCTGTTGCGATCGCCTCGATGAGGGCGCGGGCATGGGATAAGGGTGCGAACTTTTCAGGAAACTTATCGCGCCATAGTTTTATTGGAGGCAGCGAATCCGTGGTGGTGCGAGTCGGCGGCCACTCATGCTCTGGCATTGCCACGGCGCAAGCGATGGCCTCAAGCCAGATTACGTGGTGTTCTAACCAGCGGGCGCGTAAGCCAATAGATCGAAGAGTCTTCTCGAACTCTTTTTTAGTTGTTGGCGCACTCAAGCAGAGCTCAATGATCGCCGCATCGTTTAGAAGTTTTCCTTGAGCGATATCGAGCCCACAAGCGAGTGCATCACGTCTTATCCATAGTTCACGGATGATGGCCAACTGATCACGGCGTTTGATCTTATGCATTCCAGATGTGCGCCGCCATGGATCTATTCGCGGGGGCGGGGGCGGTGCTCTTAGAATCGCTGCGAACTCTTGTTCGGCCCATTCTAATTTTCCTGCAGCGTTCAAAAGCGCATACATGGTGGCACGAAGTTCAATCAGGAGTTCAACATCCAAGGCTGCATAGGTGAGCCACTCTTTGGGGAGTGGACGCGTTGACCAATCTGCAGCGCTATGCTCTTTTGCAAGACTGACTCCCATCAATGACTCAAGGAGTGGCCCAAGTCCGACTCGGGGTAGACCTGCGATGCGCCCTGCAAGCTCGGTATCAAAGAGATGAATGGGATCTAATCCAACCTCACGCAGACAGGCAAGATCTTGGGTACTGGCATGCAAGATGACCTCATCACTATTGAGAAGAGAATTTAAGGATGCCATGAGCGCATTGTTGAGACCAAAAGGAATCGGATCAATGAGATGAAGACCTCCGCCGTGGCGTTTTATCTGTATGAGATAGGCCCGTGCACTGTAGCGAAAGCCAGAGGCGCGCTCGGCATCGACTGCAAATGGACCGGTGCCAGCAGATAACTCCTGCAGTGCCTTTTTCAAAGCCTCATCGCTATCGATAACAGGTGGAGTACCACCTTGCGGCACCAGTAAAGGTACTGGTGGTGCCTCTTGCTCCATTGAAATTTTCTACCGGGCTCTTGATGTATTAATCGCCGCTACACCCTCAGGTATCTCTTGAAGACCTGCGACCTCTGCGATCAATGTGCACCAGCCAGAGATATGTTTGATGATCTCTGAAGGATCTGCGATGACGGGAGTCCATGATGCACGGATCTCGATCTCTGATTCATTGTTGCGAGGAGAGAGCTTGCCAAAAGAGGCGCTCGATACCCGCGTGACGGTTCCACTTGCAGCGGTAATTGTGCAACCTGCTGCATCAAGTGCGGAAAGGAACCAACCCCAGCCAAACTCGGGCAGTGATGGATCCTCCTGCATGGCGTTATCCACATCGGCGCGCACAAAGCTCACGCAACGAAACTCACCCTCCCATGTATCTTGTCCGCCTGGTTCATGTAAGAGGACAAAGCGTCCTGACGCAAGCTCATCCTCTTCGTCGTCAGTTCTCCCATTGCTTACATCAACCGAGAATGCGAATGAATACATCGCCAATTTTTGTGGGGCGGGAACCTCCTCAAGAATAATCTCATGGCGTGGTGTGAATGCACGTAATTGATTGATTAGCCGCTCAAATCCTGCTGCATCCACTCTCTTAGAGTAATTATTGATAGGGGGATTTTTCGGGAGGCAGGGCGGTAATCTTGGATACATGGCATCACTATTGGCTCTGCTTTCCAGTCTGCTCTGGGGCACTGCTGATTTTGAAGGTGGGCGTTTGAGCAAGCACCACGCCCCGATTGCAGTCCTTGGTTTTTCACAAGTGTTGGGTCTTCTCTTTGGAATCACGCTCGTTATTTTTTTGGGCGATAGCGATGCCCAAGCCTTTGGTGATGGTGGATATTTAATCCCAGGGATCTGTGCGGGCTTCCTTGGCTATTTTGGCCTTATCTGTCTCTATGCCGGCCTTGCATCAGGAAGCATGGGAGTCGTTTCACCAATCAGTGCACTGAGCGCAGTAATCCCTCTGAGTTATGCCCTGATCAATGGTGAATCACTCTCACTCATTACATCGATCGGAATTGTGCTTGCTCTGGCTGGGGCCTTTTGCGCAAGCGGTCCTGAGCTCTCCCAAGGTCTGCCGATACGTCCTCTCTTGCTTGCAATCGGTGCTGCATGTGGATTCGGAACGGCACTAACTTTCATCTCGATTGGTTCTCAGTCAAGTGCTCTCATGACAATGGTCACGATGCGGATGGCAACTCTTGTACTCACTCTTGGTATCGCACTGCGGTATCGCTCTCTCGGTGGATTCACAAAAAGCGAGTATCCAAGTCTGGCGTTCATGGGGATAGCCGATTTTCTTGCAAATTTACTTCTAGGAGTCGCTTGTAGCAAGGGATCAGTCTCAGCGGCCATGGTCCTTGGCTCGATGTATCCCATTGCAACGGCGCTGCTCGCATTCAGGTTCTTACATGAGCGCCTACACAAAGTTCAGTACGTAGGGATTGCTTTGGCCGTTGGTGGTGTCGCTCTTATCTCAGCCTTCTAATTATGTGCGTGGAAAAAGAGAGTTTCATCAATCTGGCTCTCTGTAAATGTTGTAAAGCGGTTGAGTATCCCCTGCCAATCAATTATGTTTTCGCCATAGCGTTGCGGTGTAACAGTTAGATAGAAATCATCAATAAGTCCTTGCTCAAGAAGTTCATGAAGCAAAAGCGCCCCACCCTCAATCAAGATGCGCGGGCCAAAGGTTTTACGTGCATTGACTATCGCTGAAGCTGGTGCCATATTCCAGAGCTGTGCTTTTGGGTTGGTTGGAATCGGATTTATCTCTGATCTTGAGATGACAACTAGAGGTACTGGAGTCCTCTGATAAGGCTCGTTGCGGGCGGTGTTGCCTCCAATGATGATCACATCAACCTCGCGCCGACGGGCCAGAAAGATTGTACGGTCGGCCTGTGAGCTCACTCCATGGGATCTTTGATCTTTTGTTGTAGATCCATCAGCTCCTACAACGAGGGAGGCGCAGGTACTCATGGCGCTAGCATCGCAGTTTGAGCACTAATTCACATGGTTTTTTAGGCTCACAGGTTGAGAATCGCCCCTCTGCACGGTTAGCCTGAGGGTTATGTCTTCCTTCAAGGCTCTGCGAATGGCCCTTATTGGCCTAACGCTGATGGGCCCAACTCTTGTGGCAATACCTGCGCAGGCCGCTCCAACCTTGGCCGAGGTTCAAGCAAAGGTGCGCCAGTTAGAAGAAGATGCCACAAGTGCAGCCGAGGGGGCACAAGAGGCAAAAGTGAAGTTGGCGATCCTGACTAGAACGCTCAATGGAATTAAAGCTAAGGCCGAAGTACAACAGGAGACACTCTCAAAACTTCAGAAATCTCTGGGTGCAATCGCAGTTGCCCAATATAAATCTGGGACGATGGGGCAGGGAGTCGAGCTTCTTTTTTCAAGTGATCCCACACTCTATCTCTCTGCCGCTGGCACTTTAGATGCGATCACCAGGGGGAAGTCAGTGCAGCTGCGCAAGTATGAGGCGGCCGCACAACGCCTTTCTGCTACAAAATTGACGGTCAATGACAAGTTAGCTCTGGTAAATGCTGCCTCGAAAAAATATGCGGCGCAGTCGGCCTTAGCCCTTGCAAAATTAGCCGAGGCAGAGGCTCTCCTATCAAAGTTGAAGAAGTCAGATCGTGAGCGGCTGGCAAAGTTAGCCGCCGCCGAAGAGGATGCTGATCAGGCCTCATCACGTGCAGCGGCAAAAGATGCCGATGGAGTCTCTGGCCGTGCGGGTATCGCACTCAAATATGCGCTCAAACAGATCGGTGATAGATATGTCTTTGGGGCTGCAGGGCTCGTGAACTGGGACTGCTCGGGTCTTACTATGCGTGCCTATCAAGCCGCTGGCGTCTCACTTCCTCACTCATCGGCAGCGCAGTCACGGATGGGCAAACCAGTTGCGTTCAAAGCGTTGAAGCCAGGGGATTTACTATTCTTCGGTCGCCCCGTCTCACATGTGGGGATTTATCTTGGAGGAAACCGGATGGTGCATGCACCGCGCTCTGGCTCTCTTGTGAAGGTAACGACGAGTTTAAATATGGGCCGAAAAGCCTTCGTTGGTGCCAGACGTTATTAAAAAAATCCTATGTGTCTCTAATGACTTTGGTCCTCGGGCAGGTGGAATCGAAAGTTTCATCATTGGTTTGATTGCGCGCCTTCCGCCTTCCTCCACGACTGTCTATACATCGGCCCAGGGGGATACCCGTGATTACGACGCCGCTTGGCTCACAAACCATGGAGTCCGCGTCATTCGAGATCGTGCGAGAGTTCTGCTTCCCACGCCGCGTGTTTCACGCACAGTCGCACGCCTGGTTGAGAGTGAGGGCTTTGAGATCGTGGTCTTCGGCGCAGCTGCACCACTTGCGCTGATGGCACACTCACTGCGCCAGGCTGGAGCGCGCCGTATTGTTGCGCTTACTCATGGCCATGAACTCTGGTGGGCAAAGCTCTTTCCTTTTAGATTAGCGATGCGTCGTATCGGTTCGACGACCGATGCGTTGACCTACTTAGGTGAGTACACACGCAGTGCTATCGCCTCTGTCCTGACACCGCACGCCGCCGCTGCGATGGTGAAGATCGCCCCAGGAATCGATACCCAACACTTTGCTCCGATGGATTCCTCAAATCTGCGAAAGTCCCTTGGCTTAACTGATAAGAAAATAATCGTCTCTGTTGGACGCCTTGTGCATCGAAAAGGCCAGGATCGACTCATCCAAGCGATGGTCGCGATTATCAATGAGATACCCCAGGCGCATCTGCTCTTGGTTGGTGAGGGTCCTTACGAAGCACACTTACGGGATCTAGTGAGAAAATACTCACTCGATGATCACATTACATTCATTGGGCGCATCCAATACGCCGACTTACCCGCCTATATGTGTGTTGGAGAGATCTTTGTTATGCCTGCTCGTTCACGTTTTTTTGGATTAGAGGTCGAGGGTTTGGGTATTGTCTATCTTGAGGCCAGCGCATGTGGACTACCTGTCATTGCAGGCCAATCAGGCGGGGCTCCAGATGCGGTCATTGATGGAACCACGGGCCTTGTAATCGATGGCACAGATAACGCAGCGATCGCAGAGGCTGTGATTGATCTACTTTCGCATCCGCAGAGATCACAGCAGATGGGTCAAGCCGGACGCACTTGGATCCTCGAGAAATGGCGATGGCAGATCTGGGCTGAGAGGTTTGTAGAGTTAATCGACAAGTAAGTCGTGTTTTCTCGCCTTAGTGACCGCTGCCGTACGGTTTGAAACCTCTAATTTGCGAAAGATCGAGGCCAGGTGCGTCTTGATAGTTGCCTGACTTAAGAAGAGAGCGGTAGCGATCGCTTTGGTTGATGCGCCACTGGGTAAAAAACGCAAGATATCGAACTCACGTGCCGTTAACTCAAAGCTGCGCCTTGACGCCGCAATCGCAGTAGATAATCCGTGCGCAGTAAAGCTCATTGGCGAATGAGTAGAGTGATCAATCGCTGCGATTAATTCACTCATTGACGCACTTTTTAGTATGTAGGAACTCGCCCCTGCATTCATGGCCGCAATCAGGTGGGCATCGGTATCGTTGAGAGTCAAGACCACGATGCCCAGTGATCTCGAGATGCTACGTGCCCATGAGATCAGATCAAAGCCACTGCCATCTGGCAGGTTCAAGTCGACGACGATGACATCTGGATTCACATGTGCAATCTGCGCGCGGGCCTCGGCGATAGTCGACGCCTCTGCGGCAATCTCATAGCCATGGTTGATCAGGGCGCCCTTGAGACCCTCACGCACAACTGCATGATCATCAACGATGACAACCCGTGTCATAGCTTGGCAAGAGGTACGGTGATAGATATCTGGCTCCCCTTATTTGTTGATTTGATATCGAGCTCACCATCTAGGCCACGGACTCGTTCACTAATACCTGGTATCCCATGATGGCCTGTCTTGGATTTCACGCCTCCATTACCGTTGTCGGCAACGCTCATAGTCAGGTAGGTCGCGCCTGAGTGTTCTACGACATTGCTCAAAAGCTCGGCGAAGATTCTCTTTAACTCATACTGTGTTGAGGCTTCATATCCTGGCGCTAAGAGCTCACTGCCATCACGTAGTACGAAGATTTCAGAGCGTACTTTCTCGACTAATCCCGTCGTCGCAAATCTCAGAGATCGAAGCCCAGCGCGTATCTCATGTGGGGTATCGGTCGCACTTACAAGGGCGTCAATGGAGTAACCCAGACCAACGAGATCTTGGGCTATCCCATCATGTAACTCTTGTGCGAGCCTGACCCGCTCATTGACACTCACATCTTTTATCTAGCGGTTAGTGAAGAGTTGTTCAATCTCCTTGGCGAACTCTTTTGAGATCACTGCGCGCTTCATCGAGAGCTTTGCAGTGAGATGTCCGCCAGCGATTGTGAAATCCGTCGGCAGGATTACAAATTTCCGGATCGATTCAGCCTGGCTGACCGCCTTATTTGCCTCATCAACGGCGGTTTGGATAATTGAGATGAGATCTGGATCATGGGCTAGATCGGCCATAGATGCACCCTCTTTTTTATTATTTGTGACCCAAAGTTTTAGTGCATCTTGATCTATGGTGACAAGGGCGGCGATGAATGGCTGGTTATCACCCACGACCATGCACTGGCTGACCAAGGGGTGTGCACGTAATCGATCTTCAAGAACTGCAGGAGCGACGTTTTTTCCACCCGATGTGACGATGAGCTCTTTCTTTCGTCCTACGATATAGAGATATCCATCTTCATCTAACTTTCCAAGATCTCCAGACTGGAACCAGTGATCATCGGTAAAGACCTCTGCATTAGCTGAATCATTCTGCCAATATCCAGTCATGACAATCGGACCTTTGATGAGAACTTCACCATCATCAGCGATTTTTATCGAGGTTCCAGGCACTGGTCGTCCGACAGATCCGACTCGGTGTGCACCAATCGTATTGATCGTCGCCCCCGCAGTTGTCTCGGTCAGACCATAGCCCTCAAGGATCGTCACCCCAGCTCCTCGGTAGAAGTGGCCTAAGCGCACGCCTAAGGGCGCTCCACCTGAGATCGCAGCCTCAACACGGCCTCCCATTCCAGCGCGGATCTTTGAGTAGACCAGCTTGTCAAAAAGCTTATGTTTGAGGGAGAGCAGAGGGGACATATGCTTTTTATCTAGGCTCTGCGAGTATGCAATCGCAACATCGGCCGCTTTTTTAAATATCTTTCCCTTACCTGCAGCTTCGGCACGTGCCTCAGAGCCGTTATAAATCTTCTCGAAGATTCTTGGAACGGCAAGGACAAATGTGGGTTTGAATGATGCAAGATCTATAGGCAGCCGCCCTACTGGATCACTGCAGTGAGCCAAGTGAAGTCCTGCTGCAACTGCTCCAATCTGAACCATGCGACCAAAAACATGGGCAACTGGCAGGAATAGGAGCGTTGATCCGCCTGGCTTTAGAAATAAGTCACTGTGCGCCTGTACAACATTTTCGCACTCGGCTAAGAAGTTGCTGTGAGTAAGAGAGACTCCCTTTGGCTTGCCCGTAGTTCCAGATGTATAGATGAGTGTGGCTAAAGTGTCGGGAACGATGGAGTTTCTGCGGCGATCTATCTCGTCATCGCTAATATTTGAGCCAGCGGCTTTGAGAATACTCAATACATCCTCACTCATCGTCCACACATGCTTGGTATGAGATGGCAGAACACTCTGTACAAGTTCGCGCAGAGCCGGTGTCTCGACAATTATCCCGACCGATGCGGAGTCATTGAGAATCCAGTCAATCTGCTCGGCCGAGGATGTGTCATAGACAGGCACGACAACAGCGCCTGCAAACCAGATCGCAAAATCCAAGATTGTCCATTCGTAGCGAGTACGCGACATGATCGCCACACGATCACCTATCTGAATACCGGCTGCAATCAATCCCTTCGCAGTTTCGCGGATTTGTATCTCGACCTCTTTGGCAGTGACGCTTTGCCAGCCATCACCGAGTGGACGGGACATGACGATGCGCTCTGGTTCAAACCAAGCGCGTTCAGCGATGAGATTTGTGAGATTTCCTGCAGTTGCCGCAGGTGCGAGGGCTGGTTCAGTGATCTGATTCATAGCCCTAACGCTAGTGGCTGAATTAATATTTAGGGAAGGGGGGTAGCCTTGCCACATGAGCGAATTGAGCAGATCAACTATCACCATCGATGCCCCATTCTCGGCGGTTTCAGAGGCTCTCTTTGCCCTGGAAAAGTACCCCGAATGGTCGAGCTCGATTAAGTCGGCAGAGGCAGTGGCCCGCGATGAGCAAGGGCGCATCACGAAGGTAAAGATGACGATTGATGCCGGGATGATGAAGGATCGAGTGGTTTTAGATTACGACTGGTCGAAAGCCCCAGCACTTTTAAGTTTCTCACTCGATGAGGCCGATCTGTTAACTGGTATGGATGGCTCCTATAGCATCACAAGCATCGATGGGGATACTACTGAGGTTACATATGAACTCACCGTCTCACTCTCCATGAATATTCCAGCGATGATGAGACAAAAGGCTGAGAAGGGCACGATTGATGCCGCTCTTGCACAACTTAAAGCCGCTCTCGAAGCGTAGTTTGCTCTTATGGCGTACACGATTGGTATCGATGTTGGTGGTACCAAAGTTCTGGGTGGTGTCGTCGATGAGCAGGGAAGAGTTCTAGCCAGCGCAAGAAAAGAAACCCCACGCCAGGGTGGGAGCGCATTGACGCAGACGATCGCTGACCTCGCTCGAGAGCTCATGTCCCAACATGATATTTCCTCAGTGGGAGTATGCGCTGCGGGTTTTGTCTCATCTGATCGTAAGACGATGTTGGCAACGCCTAACATCGCAGATTGGAATGGCGTTGATTTAGATAGAGAGTTAACTGGATTGATAGGTCTTCCTGTGATTATCGAAAATGATGCGAATGCCGCAGCCTGGGGTGAGGCAAAGTTTGGCGCGGGCAGAAGTCATGAGCACATCATGATGTTGACCGTTGGGACGGGAATCGGTGGTGGAATAGTTATGAACGGCTCGCTCTATCGGGGTACATTTGGTATCGCTGCAGAGTTTGGTCATATGCGCGTGGTACCCGAAGGTCACCTGTGTGGCTGTGGTGGGCGTGGATGTTTTGAGCAGTATGCATCGGGAAATGCGCTTCTTCGACATGCGCGCGAAGCGGTCAACGCTAGTCCAGAAATCGCACGCAACTTGTTATCGCGCGGAGATGGCACTGTCGCTGGTTTGACTGGGTCGATAATCATGGAGGCCGCCCGTAATGGTGATTCAGTAGCGTTGGCAGCTTTTCACACAACAGGTCAATGGTTAGGGGCGGGAATTGCCACTCTATCCGTGCTTTTAGATCCATCGTGCGTGGTAATTGGTGGGGGAGTGATCGAGGCTGGTGAGATTTTGTTAGCACCGACCCGTGAGGCGTTAGTGCGCATGATGCCCTTTGCAGGCAAACTTCCCTATCCACAGATTATCGCGGCAGAGTTGGGGATTGAGGCAGGTCTTATAGGCGTCTCTGATTTAGCGCGGCTTTAATAGTTGAGGTTACTCAAAGGGATAGACAAGGCCTATCTGTCTCCTCATCTCATCCATAGTTCGCATCACATCGAGACTTTCACGCCAAGGCATCAGAGGTGATTCCAGTAATCCAGCGCGCACAATGCGGGCCATTTCAATGGCCTGTTCACGCAAACCATGACCAACATATGTATTGGGATACTCGGTGATAGTGCCATCAAAGAGGACAACACGCATGGCAGTGGGAGCATAAAAAGTCCGATCGAT
>Ga0209443_1000048_pt1 | contig 68209 bp, 64 predicted proteins | sample LauGreBMM110DCMD_2_FD_187571 | JGI IMG/M metagenome (GOLD analysis project Ga0209443, IMG submission 187571) | Freshwater lake microbial communities from Lake Michigan, USA - Su13.BD.MM110.DCMD (SPAdes) (version 2) | ecosystem: Environmental > Aquatic > Freshwater > Lake | place: Lake Michigan... | reverse complement strand
AAAAAATATATATATATATATATATATATATATATCTAAAAGGGGGGTATGTGCAAATTTTTGTAGTTGGGTATGTAAATTTACTATGCTTAGTTGTATTTCCTGCCACTTACTCTTCACCCTCAGCTGCCATTGAAATACCTGATTACAACGGGCCATCCAATAGGACAAAGATGCTTTTTTCCAAAGGCAGATCCTGGTGTGTGGAAAATAAACGCCATCGGTATTTGTACTCAGACATTTGTTTTTGCCGAGGAGTTGACAAACAAATTTATTTAAAAACCACGATAGTTTTATTAACGTAAAGAAAAATAATGTTACATTATTTTTTAAATGTCCGAGTACAGCTGGCGTTTATTTTACACAAACACACGCAGACGCCATCCACAAACGATGGCACGCAGGACATATAAGCGCAACATGAACACATCCGCATACGTCCACTGCGGTTAAGTCGCTGCAACACAATTCACATGTATTTTGTCGAATGCAAAAACAAATTGCAGAGTCGTCCCACAACTGTGCGCACGCAGGTTTGTGATACAACTCGCTGCTAAACGACATTTAAAACAATTACGGAAATGGGTTCTTCGCATATATTATTATTCTTTAAAAAATAACAACTAAGCATGCGGCGGTAAATATAAATAAAATGATGGTGTGTAACTTTAATTAGATATACGTGTACTTGTCTAACCGCTCTTTACAGCACAGGCGGTATAAACAAAACGCATTTACGGTGTTATTTGATGTGACTGTGTTTTATCATGTCATTATTCGCGCATACGTGCTGGCAAATCAGGACGAAATGCAGGGGTCCAGTGTAAATAAAACCGTAATTCCTCTAACTGCTTAAAAGATGGCAAAGCTTTCGCCAACGCATTTTTCCATGGTTCGCTAATATAACACCCGTTCATAAACACCGTTTGCAAACTACGACACTTTGGCAACACCAAAACCAGTTCTTCTGCTCCATCATTAAAAAACCAGTTACCCGAAATATCTAAGTCAGTTAACGATACACATTGTGACAAAACGGTCGACAATGGGGTTGCGTTCATGCTGCAGTGACTAAGTAGTAGACTTTTTAGCTTGGGTAGTTTTGGCAGAATTTCAACAAAAGACACCATCTCTCCACCATTCAAATAACTACCCGATAAATCCAGTATCTCTAAGTTGTCGCATCTTTTCAATAACGTTTCTGCAAAAGACGAAAACATGTAAATATTGTTGCCGCGAAAACTCAAAATTGATAGATTTGCGCATGACTCAATTATGCTTGTTGCTGCACTCACATTGAGTTCGCAATTTTCAAGTTTCAATGTGTGTAAAGCCGGACAACTGCTTATAAATTTCTTCATTGCATTCGCTGTGTATTCCCCATCTTGAATACGTATGCCATAAAAACAAATTGTTGTAAGCGTTTTTATAGGTTCAGTTAAAAATCTGAGTATGCTCGGTCTGTCTGTGTCATCACAATTGCATTTTGTGGCTAACTTTAGGGTTGTCAACTTTTTACATTTCTGTAGCGTATCTTGAAAACAAGTATCTATCCACAAGTCGTCTTGTAATACGCAACAACAACAAGCATCGACCGATCTGAGGTTTGTGCACGATCCAATTGCTTCCATTAGGTCGTTTACATAATTGTATTTGAATGGATTCATTATGTCATCTCCACGTGCGGCACCCCGTGAGCTAAACATAGACCGTGGACTTTGATAAAATTCACAATAGCATCCAATCGAAATGGATTTAAGAGTTGCACATGCTCGAGTAATCGTGGAAATATATCGACTCATATCCTCTTTTGCAGTAACGGGATTATGGCTAAACGAACAATCTAATTCAATTAATGGCCGCACAAAAGAACCGCTTTGTTTGAAACGAGTAGCCATTCTTAAATGTTCTTTATTTAATGTGCATAAATCCTTTATACACTCTGCGCGGATTGCAGCAATTATTTTGTCAGACAAAGGGGACCTTGTCCGGCCAAAATGTGGCCACGTGAAGGGGCCAAGTCATTTAAATTGAATACTACGTGTGCCATTGCTTAAGAATCTTGCGTCGGGATTGGACAGCAGTTTAAAAAAATACCACGGGGCGTCACTTTATGGGTGTCCATAAAAAGGATTAACTCCGTTTTTAAAAACACGTGCTGAGTTGTTTTTTTGTAAAAAAAAAAACGTGATGAGTTGTTTTTTTATGCAACGGTATAAAATTTCAATTTCTTTTTCTTGTAATTAAAAATACAGAATCATTTTTTTCAAATTCAATGTCGCGCGAAACGTGCAGAGTTGCGCCTTTTTTCCAGGTTGATGTATCGCAATTTGACATTGATAATGATGGACGATTTGTGACGTCGTTTGCGGTGTTTTTAAAGAGCGATATTGACGGGTTTCCAGATATGCGCGCCGTACGCAGTCCACAGTCGTTTTTGGTTGATTTTATTAAATATGGCATTTCCGTGCCCGTGACGGTCAATGCAAAATCAATGGCTTTACCGATGGAACCACCGCGCAGTTTTGTTGTTATGCATCGTCTTACTTCCGAGTTTTGGGTTTTTCTTGTTATTATTACTACAAAGATTTCGACTGCGGTGATTATTGCGAGAAACCTTGTTGGGATTAATTTTCCGAAGCCTGGCAGCAGCAAAGCAAATGTGTATGTGCCCGGATATATGCAAACGTTTTCAATGTTTCTTAATACCTTACGGGAATCGATTACTGCAGAGCCGTTTCCGGGCATTGGACACGCGTCTCCGTTACCGCTTAAATTGAACGAATGCAGCAATTTTTCTGCCTATCAAGTTGGGTTTAATGAGTACGTTGATACGTTACATTCAACTGCTGCGGCTATTATTCTCAAACACAAAGACAATTATGTGCTTAATCCGTTTTTTTCCAACACAATTGAAAAATTGTTGACTACGCTGCAGCACATTGCCGTAACAAAAGGTGGAGATTTTGGCCGCGAGCTAGAGCGATTGGTAAAGTACGTGTTTATCACCGGACACTTTGACGGAGAGAGACCTGTTAGCCTTGAGATGTCATTAGATGGACTGGGGACTATGCTGTCGGGTATGACCATGCCTCCAATCTGTTTGACTAACCGACACATTGACGCGATATACGAAACTGCCGGTATTCAGATCCCGCGAGGTGTTTCATACGCAGTTATTTTGAGAGACCTCATTAGCTGCACGGATCCGCGACTGCGAATACCCGTGATCAATATCCACGACGTTTTGCCGAATACGATTCCGGACTGGTTTGAAAACATGGAATACATGAAAGACTTTGTTTTCGGTGTCACAGCCATTCCGCAATCCGTGGAGTCGCTTGACGGACTTATTATTCGGGCACTGTCTCGTATGTTGTGTCCTTCAAACGAAACCCCGGAGTGGGTTACATCTGCCGCAAAAGCATTAATCCAGAAGTTTTTAGCCATTCCATTAGTCTGTAGTGACGCGAGTATATCGCGAGTTGACGGCGAAGCATTTCGGAAGTTTGGTGATTTTACGGGCATTTGCAGTCGGTTTACGCACATCCAGCTGTATATTTCCGGGTCATTTCCTTGGTCAAAACTTGAGCCAGCCAAACTGGTTTTTAATTTATACGGAGATCGCGGGACGGGTAAATCTTTTGTCAAGTCTTTGTTTACATCAATTAAAGGGTTATTGCCGGCCATAAACATCCACGAAGGCAGTTTGCGTGCAGAGTTTGTGCCTGTTCCTGAATACCACCCGGCACAGGACCGACATCTTACTCTAGGAGACGACACGGAGGTTGGGATTCCGGTGAATGGCCTGATACCAGAAGCTGTAAAGGCGAAATACAAATACATGCTGGATGTGTGTCAGAACGGCGAGATCCTGCCGGTTCGCACTATTGTGGCGGTGGATAAAAAGCAAAGGATCCAACATCAGGTGATGCGGTCAATTGCCGGGGGGATCTTTGTCACCAATACGCCGTTTTTTGTCAGCCGCGTTAATGACGAGGGGATGCGCGCCATTCAAACGCGCGTTCGGTATGTTCTTATGCCGAAATACAAAAACACGTTACTTCGTTTAGCAGTGTCTGCGGAAGATAAGGAATCCGCAAAACAAATTATCATTTACGCGATTAGTTTAACGACTATTTGTACGCTTTTTCAGGCATCGCTTGGAATTTCACCAACCTGTCCGTTTGCCGTTGACATTTTTGATTTCATCTGTGAAGGAATCAAAGGTTTGCAGGGTTCGCGTATCGATTTTACTGATCATGCTCGGGGGCGTGTCCAGTTTACACGGACTGTTGGAATTATTGCAACCCAGGATTTGACATGGCGGGTTGCATCGACTGGGTGTGATGGAGAGTTGCAAACCATTGCCGGGATTGTTCAAGACAGTCTACATCTTGTTGCAACGCCGATACAATGTATTCAAGCAGCTTTTCTTGTTATTAATGGGTCCCATCTTCTTGTGCCGCACACTCGGTTACTTGAGCACGATATGGTGAACGAGTGTGCGGATCCGGCTGCACGCGCGGTTTTTACCACTATGTGTGTTGTTAACAAGAGCGCGCTGGTTTTAAAAATTGCAGATATAGGGGCAGCTGTTGAGGTAGAGGATGGACGGTTTGCGATCAATTTTGATTTTCTTCGTCGTGGCGTATTAGAGCCGTCGATTCTTCCGAATGTTCTTGATGTCGCACTTACACGGCTATCCGATGATTTTTCGTGTGATGATCTTATTAAGTTGCTACACATATCCGTGACACTCCCAGCGTTTCGTCTTTTGTATGTGTATTCGAAAATTTGTCCGGAAAATGTACGGCCTATTAATCCAGGCTGGATTGAGCAGATTGCAGATTACAATCAGATTAATGCTTTGCGCCCACAGCGGATTAATATGACAGGCATGGGGCCGAAGCGCTTCGGATGCTCGCAGCCATCTATTGCACCAGTCCTTGATGCCGTATGCCGGAAATTTATGATCGATCGACCATTTTTTGTCTGCACCAATGAAAACCAAGAGTCTGTCCACCCACATTCTTTGCCGGGCCCGTTTTATTACACGCCAGTGGCCAAATATCAGGATACTTTGATACAGACTGAATTCGGAGTTGGAGGGCAAAGTATGTGTGTGTGTGACATCCCACTTCCAGCCTACTATAACCATGAAATGTGGGGAACCATGGACTCACTGGCTGCAGCGAACCACCGTCAATCTTACCCTTATTTGCCGCACGGATCTCCCAAAGTTCCGACGGCATTAGAGCGTCATATTTCCGTGCAGCATTTTCCGGCTTATATGCCAGCGACGATCCGCGGTACCATGGTCGGCGATCGGAAAATTGCGTATACAGACGCAGTACAGACGAACAGGAAATAGATGTTTTAGAAGTCTATATGCAAACTTTAGTTGAAATTTGTGTACAGTTTATTTGTTAAAGAAGTTATAGGCATTATACGTAAATTAACCTTTCGTACATTTGTTTACACGTATGAAGAAAGAAATATAAATTTATGAATTTTTTAAAAAAAAAAATTAAGTTGATTCCTCAACTTCTGGTTCGGGTAATATCCAAGAAAACCACGTAGTGGGAGGCCGGGTTTTTGCTGCCGCAGCCATTGCCAAATCTGCGTTATTAATATGAGCCTGTAACTCGTTTTTTATTACTGTAAGACGCTCGAGTTCTGTCCGAGCCATAGCGAGTTCCGCGCTGTTTAAAATTGGAATATTGTCATATTCTTTGAGTTTAGTTGTAATCTTGTACGTTATTTGCGTGAGGCGTTGCGCTTTGTCGTGCCGGACAGCGATCGCGATACTGGCAGCAGACCGCGACGATTCTGCTCCCATAAATCTTCAAGTGTGAGCTGCTTATCCGGAATATATGGACCAAACACGACACGCCACGAAAACGTTTCGTTGGTATACACTCCAAGAACGGGCGATCCAGTATAGAATGCATTTTCGCTTGCCGAGATGTCAGTAGCAGTTGCCGGATTTTTAACAAATTCGGTGCTATTTTGCACTAATTTCACAGAAGTAGTACGCGGAATTACAATATCGGCATGCTGAGGCCGGACGTCTGCAGGAGCTCTGTTATTCTGCATCGCAAAATGGTTATGACGGATGATGAAAGGCCGCTGATGTGTTTTAATGTTAATGTGCCGTAATCCGACATTGTTTTTGGCGTAAACCGAATTGCATGTCGACGAGCAAGACAAGCAACCATGCTTGATTTTTTAATGCTGGCTAACTCGGCAATTTTTGGAATAATATGATGTGGCTGTATACCACACCGCATCATAAAAATACACGTCGCAGAAAAGAACATTAATTTTCTTGGTGTTGCCCGTCCAAGTTGATGCGCACAACTCGTGCACGCAATCCATGTTGCATAAATAATATCCCTTAATGCAATTGATGCAATCCGCAACGTTGGTTGAATTGAAACACTGCTACACGCAATTGCAACGTTTATTACAGCATCAATTGTAGATAACCGACATTCGATTTTAAACCGACACGTCCGCTGTTTTACAACTGGCACAAACTCTGGCACGCTGTTACAGGAACTAATAACGACACCCGTGAGGGTGCACACAATATCGTTTGTTGTATAGTTTTCTTCCGAGTACTGACATGAGTTCCGTGTGCATACGTGTACATTATGAGAATCTTTGCTGCAAATGCTTATATTCGTGGACGTGTCGAAATCCATACACATTTTACATACACCCGGTATACACCGGGAATGTGGTATTGCAACCCATGTGTGGAATTTGCGTTGCAGTACTGCAATATTCACAATATCCGCGTGTGCTAGGTTGCTCATTATTTAAAATGAATTATAAACCATGTTTAAAGTAAATTCATAAAAAACCCGACAGTTATGCGTATGTTTTTTTGTTTTATATGTATAAACAAATGTATAAAAGGTCCGTATATTAACATTTGTAATTAAATATACTTGCAGGCGTAATATGACACGTAGATCTAATTAAAGTTTGCATTGTCACGTGGACCTTTCATACATTTGTTTACACATATATATGCGTATATCCGTAACCGCGCGTGTATGTATAAAAAAATGTGGGAAAACGAAGAAAACAAATACATGGGATATGATTCCCGTCGTTCTACAGTAAGTCCTCGGATAACACGGTCGTTTTTAATTAATTTGACTAAATTTGTGTTAATTTGTGGAATTGCTGCATCGCTTGCGTACATTTCACTGGAAATTGCACCAGACGACAACGGTGCTCAGATATGCATTGCTGCCGGTACCGTTGTTAATTTATCCAATATTGGCGATTATTTGATTCAAACCAATATGGTTTGGCTATCTGCGTTACAAGTTAATTGCACAAACGTTTCGGGTATTGCAACTTTTATTTGCGATTCAAATTGTAACTTACGGCAATTGTTATTTTGCAACGCATCGGCTTCAACTCCGGCCCCGGCTCCGGCTCCGGATCCGGCTCCAACTCCGGATCCAGAGTCGCCTCCGACCACCATCACTGTCGGGTTAAGGCCCATGGGTGTGGCTGTCAGCCCCAATGGTAATTTTGTTTACGTTGCCAATTCTGATGACGATACTGTGTCGGTTATTGATACCAATACTAACAGCGTAGTCGGATCGCCCATCACTGTCGGGGATTCGCCCATGGGTGTGGCTGTCAGCCCCAATGGTAATTTTGTTTACGTTGCCAATTCTAATGACGATACTGTGTCGGTTATTTATACCAATATTAACAGCGTAGTCGGATTGCCCATCCTTGTCGGGTCTCGGCCCACGGGTGTGGCTGTCAGCCCCAATGGTAATTTTGTTTACGTTGCCAATTCTAATGGCTATACTGTGTCGGTTATTGATACCAATACTAACAGCGTAGTCGGATCGCACATCCCTGTCGGGTCTCGGCCCACGGGTGTGGCTGTCAGCCCCAACGGTACTCTTGCTTACGTGACCAATTCTAATGGCGATACTGTGTCGGTTATTGATACCAATACTAACAGCGTAGTCGAATCGCCCATCCTTGTCGGGTCTCGGCCCACGGGTGTGGCTGTCAGCCCCAATGGTAATTTTGTTTACGTTGCCAATTCTAATGGCGATACTGTGTCGGTTATTGATACCAATACTAACAGCGTAGTCGAATCGCCCATCCTTGTCGGGTCTCGGCCCACGGGTGTGGCTGTCAGCCCCAATGGTAATTTTGTTTACGTTGCCAATTCTAATGGCGATACTGTGTCGGTTATTGATACCAATACTAACAGCGTAGTCGAATCGCCCATCCTTGTCGGGTCTCGGCCCACGGGTGTGGCTGTCAGCCCCAATGGTAATTTTGTTTACGTTGCCAATTCTAATGACGATACTGTGTCGGTTATTGATACCAATACTAACAGCGTAGTCGGATCGCCCATCCTTGTCGGGGATTCGCCCACGGGTGTGGCTGTCAGCCCCAGCGGTATTTTTGTTTACGTGACCAATTCTAATGGCGATTCTGTGTCGGTTATTGTGATACCGGCTCCAACTCCGGCTCCGACTCCGGCCCCGACCCCGGCCCCGGCCCCAGCTCCAACTTTGGCTCCAACTCCGGCCCCGACCCCGGCTCCGGAAGATTGTTTTGGCTCTTGTGCGTCAAATTGTGATGAAGCGAATGATAGTGAATGTGTCTGTAGTGGTATATGTTGTGACGATACTGACTGCGTGTCCCCGTCAGCGTGCGTGTTACCGTCAGCGTGTGAACCGTAGAGCTAATTAAAATTTGCGGTAAATAAACTTTTCATACATCTGTTTTATATGTGTAAACAAATGTATGAAAATTCCATTCACCGCAAATTTTAATTAAAATGTGCGTATTACTTCTTTAAAAACACCGTTTTTTTTTATTGCACACCGTTTAGATAGTCACTCTGAACATTCAGAACCGTGCGCCGTTTAGGCTCCGTATACGGAGCATTATTCAATGGTTAACTCTTTAAAAAGGTTTTCTGGGTTAAATAGTTGTCCACGGGGTCTCCGTACGATCCAGAAGGTCTTGAAAAGTTGCCAGTCAGTCGGCGTTTTTGTAGTCTGGTGTAGTGGCATTTTCAAAATGCCCGGAGCTCGTGACGTACCGTGTAAGGACTGGTGGTTCACTACGTTTGAGGTGGATGATGTCGCACGTCTTTCAACATTGGAGTATTGTGACTATATTATTTACCAGCCTGAGGTTTGCCCTGAGTCACAACGGCCGCATTTACAGGGGTTTTTAATTCTCAAAGACAAGAAAACTTTGGCCGGTCTTAAACGTTTGTTGCCCGGGTTTCATCTTAAGCGTCGCAAAGGTACCCGCACACAAGCACGTGATTATTGCAAGAAAACATATAAAGGAGGTTCTGGTAACTACCATGAACATGGGGTGTTTGCAGAGGTTGGCAATGCAGGAGGTGCTGCCCAAAAAAGGAAGTTTGAAGAAAACTTTGAGTTAGCGAAGGTCGGTGATTTTCAATCAATGGTTCCTGAGTTTCAATTCAAGTATTTGAAGGCTGCTAAAGAGATATTTTTTCTCCACTTACCCAAACCCGTTAAATTAGACAATCCCTGTGGAGTTTGGATTTACGGAAAGTTTTGTTGTGGAAAGTCCACTTATGTTAAGGCTTTGATTCCCGCTGATGAGTTGTATTTAAAGACAACAAAGATATGGTGGGATGGTTACAAAGGCGAAGAGAACGTGTTGATTGATGAAGTTGATCCAGTGAACACCAATCACATGTCTGCATATTACAAGAAGTGGACTGATAAGTTTATATTTCCGGCAGAGTACAAAGGAGGCATGTCGCAATTTCGCCCCAAGAAGGTGTATATGACATCTCAGTTTACTATTGAAGAGTGTTTTACAAATCCAAAAGATGCTGACGCCATCCGTCGTCGTTGTGAAGTCATTCTTCATCACCCACTCTGTTATTACGATCAGAACATCACTGTATGTAAACAGCATTAAAATTGCGTGCACTGCAGAAGGACAGCCTTATTTCAATGCTTCTAATGACACTCCATTGTCCCATAATTATCATCACAACCAACCGTTGTTGATTCAATACCTTATCAGAGGTTCATTCACCGATAGTTACATTACTGTTTTTTATTTTTAATTAATAAATAAAAAAAGTACAATTCAGCATTTTTTCGATCTAAAAATAGACATAAAAAAAGTCCAGCTAAGCTTGATGGTTAGTAAAAGGAAGTTTGAAAATAACTTTGAATTGAAACTCAGGAACCATTGATTGAAAAATCACCGACCTTTGCTAACGGCTTCTGGTGGTGCGCGCGGTGCAGGACGGAGTTTTGGGACCCACGCCGGTTGCTCCGGACGCCCGGCGTGGGTCTTTCCGCACCGAACCGGATTTATATGGCTGGGGTCCCGCGGAGATTGGAAACAAATGTATGAAAAATCTATTTACCGCAAATTAAAATGTGTGTATTGCTTCTTTAAAAATACATTTGCGCAAGCGTATTTAATTAAAGTTTGCGTATATATGTTTGTTTACACGGTTAAAAAAAATAAACATTTTATTGGGGTGGATATTTTTATAAAATATGACGCCCAATTCATAAATTAACTCACAACTGATTTAATCAAAGCGTGTCCGTTTTGGAGGCCGTGATGCCTCGATTAAACGATGCAGTTCAACCAATGAAATCAACAACGATATAACCTGGTCGTCTTGTTTTTCTACGTTTGCGCGTTTTGACCGCATCTTTCCGGTAATCGAATATCGATCATTGCCCTCGGAATCAATCGATTTCCGGATGCGCCGCATCCGGCTGCACTGATCTCGCAGCAACTGTTTGTCACCAATAAACTTGTCGTAAAAAACAATACCGCCAGGATTTTTAAATAACGACACGGCAAGCATACACCCTTCTTCTTTGGTTTCGCGTGTAGTCCAAAATCCAATTTTTGATACATTGTGAGTGACCTTTGACGTAAACGACACTTCTCGTTCGTCGCAGATATTTTGCTTAAATACGGATGCAATATAATCGGCAATCGTCCAATCGTGATTGCCTTCAATTGCTATGTACAAGTTTGCCTTTGAAAACACTTTTGGCAGTTTTGATATTGGCCGCAACACGTCGTCAATAATAAGTTTTGTAAGAAACGGGATCGTTGCTTCTGTTTGCACAAGCGACATGGACGCAACGATCTAAAATTCGGGTTAAAAATAAAACGTGCCATTTTTTCTGGTATGGCATTACAGGACTGTATCCGTAACGGCGGGGAAGCATGGGTAAACCTAATAACATCTGCTCTGAAAACAATCCCGGAAGACGTGATTGATGCACGTGTGAGAACAGAAATTATTAACAGCAACACATACACGGGCCGTCTCTGGTTTCTTATTGTGTTACTTTACGTACTCGAAATAGAAATCACTTTCCCAGACGACCCATATGCAAATTATATGATAATGCATGGGTACAAATACATACACGCTACATTTTTTTTAGTTGGTGACGTGTTTAGATACATGTGTACATTAGAAACGCGAATGCAAGAGCACCATGATATGGTCCGGCCGACTGCCCGGTGAGCAAATAATGGTAATGCCCATCATTGATGGGCCGCCGCCAGAGCATGTGTCAATCGCAATCACAAGGGTGTTGCCGTATATTGTAATAGGCGTAGTCCGTTCCGACGCACTAGAGAATGCATATTCTGTCATTGCCGGTTCAAACACGTTTTCGTGCGTCTTGGGTCTTGCACCAAGAACTTCTTTGGCAAACTCTGGTGCTGGCAAAAGAGTCTCGAGCATCTGCTGTGACTGCATAGATTTCCACCGCGACCGGTTGTCTAGCAGATGCGGGCACCGCAGCTTTTTTAAATTCGTGCACGGTTGACACACGGTTCCAAGATCGACGATATTAAAATACAAAAAATCTGTTATTGTCGACACCTTTGTCAGAAGCATCATGCGGTCGCTCTCTGCGTCGTCTGGCGATGATATCACAAACAGCGATCGATATGCGACAATAAGCTGGATAAGCGCATTTTCGTAAAGAACCTCGGATGGCACAAACGAGTATTCGTCGATAATGACAATGTTGCTGTGAAACCCGCGCGACCCCTGTCTATCAAAAAAAGAGTTAGTCAAATATGTCAGAATACTATATACACACAATTGTCGCTATTATAGTTTTGTAAGGGTTGTTGTATCTAATATAATAAGCTATGATGCTCGATTAAAATTCAAACGTATAAAGGCTACGATCTGTACGGTAAGAATCCAGCCTAGAAATGACACACGTGTATACAACGCTGGTTCCAATGCCCTTTGATAAACTCGACTCCAAGCACAGCAATGAAAGCAAACCGTTTCAAGTACTTGTGTGCATACATCCAGAAGATTCGGAAGAATCGTGGGTAATGCTGTCTCAATTAATGGAAAATATAAAGTCGACAGCTGCGACAGCAATCAAATACAATATCAAAGACATTAAAACGTTTGGGATCGTGCATTCATATACACGAAGCACGACGAGTCGGTGGAACGCGACAGTCATCGTTGGCGGGTTTGCACACATTGCAAATTACTGGCTTACAAACGGCCTTATAGCCGGAAGTACGTTGGGTATTGAGTTTCAAATCGATATTACTGGCATAATTAAAGACGCTCAAGTATGCGTAGTACCGTCTACTGCAACTAGCATGTTGACGTACAGCAAAAAATTTGTAGATTTACTAGCAGGAGGTGCTGGTACTATGCCAGTTTATATAAAAATTGCAACGTACCACGGAGGGACGTCCCCATATCTTGTAGACGGGTTTATTCCGGGCCCAGGACACAACATTTTGTTTCGAGATCCAATCCAAGTTGTCGCATGCCAAAATTCATCGTTTGAAGTGTATACCCCTAAAACCGTTTAGTTAAAAAAAAAGTGTACACATTTCTTAACGTCTGCTGATTGTATGGCGTATAATTAGTTTCATGTATCAAACTAATTATTTTTGATTTATTTTTTTTTTTTTAGTTTTGTATTAAAATCACGGGACATTAGCTGTATTTTTAATATAAATAAAATAGTAAACACATGTTTTACGCGCAGTATTTTAACTGATGCATTAAGTGTGCGGGTTATGGGCCTGGACGAATGCAATTCATGACTTTCAGGTGTTTTAAAATCCTGCGATGCTAACACAAACAGTAATCAATATGCATAAGTTTGTTTTCGTAAAGAACATCGGATGGCACAAACGAGTATTCGTCGATGATGACAAGGTTCCTGTGAACCCACGAGACAATTGTCTATAAAAAGGAATGAGTCAAATATATTGGAATATTTATATAAACACATAACAATTGTCGCTATTATAATTATAGGTTTGTTATATGTGTAAACAAATGTATGAAAGGTCTACATAATGCAAACTTTAATTAGATATACGTGTCATATTACGCATGCAAGTATATTTAATTACAATTAATATACGGACCTTTCATACATGTGTTTACACATATCTAGTATATTAAACTATGACATTCAATTAAAATTTAAATCAATTTTCTTAAACCCGGACGTTTTTTTTTTTTTGTTTCGTATATCGGAATTACGTGACATTAACTGTATTTTTAATATGAGTGGACTAATAAACACGGGTGCTACGTGTTACCGTAACGCAGTACTCCAAATAATGCATTATGCGCCCGGGTTGTGGGTCTGGATGAAAGCAGTTCCACACAAGACGGTCATGTGTGTAGAAATCCTGCGACTACTTGATATGATGGATAAATCCAATGCTCCTATTAATCCAATCGAGTTTAATGCGCTCGTTGATAAAAATCCGACGTACGCAAACGGTATTGGCGCAGACGCTGCGGAATTTATGGCGTTTCTTAGTTTAAATTTAGATCGCGACGGTAAAGGAGGGTGGATAAGTTTGAATTTAGTTGATTTTCGGAAAACCGGGATCGAAGCATTGTTACAAAAATTGGAATCGGTAAATGTTCCTATGGTCACGGTGTACGTGTACAGACGCATGGCCGACGATACACTGCTTACCGATGCGATTCTGATTCCGAATCAAGTGACAATTGCCGACGGAACTAAACTTAGGCTGCATGGCGTCATAACGCATATCGGATCATCGGCAAGCTACGGGCATTTCCGTGCGCTTGTAAAAGGCGCATTTGGTTGCTGGGTTAGCTACAACGACACATATGTCATGCAAGCGGACCAAGCGCCAAAAGAAGTCAACGAGTGTGCAATGCTTGTTGCGTACGTGCCGGCTGAAAATTATTCAGGATCAGTGTTTTCGCATTGTTTTGGCGGCAGTGCACATAAACGAAAATAATGTTTTGAAAGTTAACTCACGTGTTTTTTTTAAAAAAAAAAACAATATCCTGATAATTAAACATAGGTGATTTAAGTATATATACGTATATATATATCGCGTCTTAATAAAAACATACATATTAATCCATTTTTAAAATGTGGAAAGAACTCGTGTTTATGCTGCATGCAACACAAATTGCCGCATCAATAATTACGTTACAAATTGTAGGCGAACCATTCATCAGTGTGCATCGTTCCGGGGACCCGATATACGTATCGGACACAACGCCCGTTGTTGTTGAAGCGTGTCTAGTGTTTGGTTGGCAGAATCTTACGCGGTTCCGCCACACGGACAAATGTGCTGCTGTGTCTGCTGATTGCCGATGTTACAGTTGGGTAAACGCGCATTCGGGAAAAAATTGTGCCATTATTGCATTGGTTGGGAATAAAGAAATAAACATCGGATACCGTCTGCTACAGCGGCCAAACGTGTCGGTTCTTCCAGCATCGGCAATTATACAGTACGGCGTTTTAAGTCGACGATGGCCTGATTATCAATTTGAAGATTTTGCTGCGGCGGTATGTGGGCATGCCAATGTTGGAAATGTGCCAAGTATAATGAGGGTTTTTCATACTATAAACGTAATTCAAATTACAGAAAAAACGTCAATCCCGGACCCGACAAATACGGATACGCTTGTTATATTTGTGTACGGATTTGCAGTGCTACTTTTGTTTTGGCACCAATGGATGAGCTAATAACGGGAAATTTATTTGCACCCCACGATTGTATGTTTATCGTAACACTAGACGAACAATCCACCACCGTTCTTGGTGATAAGTACTCGACCGAACCTGGAACAATGGTATATTCACGCGGGGATATCGAGGGGCTTAGTGGATTTGAAACCGCGCAAATTCGAATTCCACAGCGTATAGCTAGAGGCGGTGACGGGTATCTGCCAATAAAATTCGCAGCAAAACATATGGCAATATACATATGGGTTTGTGAAAAAAAAGATGACATACATTTTAGCGATACCATTTTATACGCATATCGACCACCTCGAAAAAACAAACGCGTACGACCCACAAACGTGCTTCGATATTCTACGACACATGCAATTGGAGCCGCGTCGGAAACCGGGATTTTTGAAATCAACGGCGACCCTGCGACTGCAATAAAAAAACTCAGGCTGCATGCACGTCGAATTTAAATTATGCGTTTTTTTTGTAAATATGTTTACATATAAGCGTAATACTTGATCCACATAAACAAACTATGTGGCCGATTTATTTGTTGGCAATACTGTCAACCGTTGTATCGCTACCAATTGTATTTCCATGCGTAGAAATTTCTAGGTCAAAGTATGCATGCACAACACCGCAGTGGAGCATTAGCGGAGATATTGTGCTTGAGATTACTGCAAGTGGAAACGTAGAGCATAGCGTACACGCATCCAGTTTTGCATTAGTACCATATGTAAAATGGATTGATATTAGCAACACTTATATTTCGACAATTACGCCAACATGGTTTGCGTCAAACCCGGAACTTCAGTATCTTGATTTGCAATACAATACGCTTACAGTTATTGTACCTGGGTTGTTTGATTTTAACACTCGTCTTGAAATTTTGCTGCTTGGGCACAACAACATATTAACATTTGAATCGACGTTTGTAAATCTTGGAACACTTTCGGTCGAATCAAATTTTGCATTACGTACACTTCAACTTAATGCGAGTATGCTAGTATCTCTTAAAATCAGTGACACTGATTTGGAAACACTTCCAGATATAAGTTCTTATAGTATGCTACAAATCCTAGATGCGCAAAATTTAAAAATACAAACGATTGTGGTTTCTGCGTTTGCATCAAACCGGATTTTAAACACAATCGATTTAAGCGGATGCACAAATATTACGATATTTCCGCCAGTCGCGTCTACATATATATTTGCAATCATATTAAGAAATACCAGCGTAACGTGTCTTGACACGCCGAGCGAACTTCTAGCGGGCCGCACATTTACCGCGACCAATATTATAATCGGGTTATCGGTATATACCGAATTAACTTGTCCGTGGTGCGCCGAATCAATTAATCCGATAACAATTGGATCGTTTGAACCGACTGTGTATACAGATGCAGTAATTGCATCAACTTTAAGCGAATCAACGACCGTGTATACAGAATCTACGCCGGGCACGGCGGTTGGAACGACTACAGACGTAATACTTGAACCTGAATCAACAAATTTGATCGATTACACTACGATATTTGATGTCAGCTCGGCGGTTTCTACCGGATTGGACGTCGAATCTGTTGCAGAATCAATTGAGCCAAGTGTTGAACCTGGATCAACAATTCTGATCAATTACATTAATGATCAATCCACGATATTTGATGTCAGCTCTGTGGTTTCTACCGAATTAATTGGATTGGACGTCGAATCTGTCGCAGAATCAATTGAGCCAAGTGTTGAACCTGGATCAACAATTCTGATCAATTACATTAATGATCAAACCACGATATTTGATGTCAGCTCTGTGGTTTCTACCGAATTAATTGGATTGGACATCGAATCAGCCAATTTATCGTCACCGGAAATACATTTGCATGAATCAACCGGTATTGAGATGGCGACCGACGTAGGTATAACCGATGCCGCAATTAAATTGGAATTAACCACAAAATTGGTCAATTTAACGATCAGTAATCGTTCTGATGTACTGCCACTTCAATTAAAGAGTGACGCGCCGGATAATACCGTGTTTGATACGCAAATTGGTGCCGGTATTGTTGTAGGTGCTGCCATAACAGGTCCTGCGTTTATTATTACGGCGGCTTTATTGGTAGTATAAGCATTAGTTGTGTTACAAACGGTGTACCATGGAGGAACTAACGCAAGAAGATATGACCAAAATGTACGGTGTGATGCGGCTAATTGTTGGCGACAATCGGCCTGTTAACAAACTTCGGCCAGCACTCGACATGAAATCTCGGTTTAGAGACGCTGTCATGTTCATCGACTCAATCGCTGTTGTTGTTGAGCATGGAGGCAGAAAACCGTTTTTTGAAATAGCTCGGATACAGTACGCATCCGACAAAAAGATTAAATTTGTTCTGGACATTATAACCGAATGGATTCAAAGTAAATTATCGCCGTATGATTTTTTACCCGGATCTACAGACGTCATGCCGGACAACTTAAAAACATGGAGCCGCGCGGTAGTTTAATGTGTAAACAAATGTATGAAAGGTCCGTATATTAACATTTGTAATTAAATATACTTCAGGCAGGCGTAATATAACACGTATATTTAATTAAAGTTTGGATTGTCGTATAGACCTTTCATTTTGTTTACACAATATCAAATTTTTAAATAAACTGTGCAATTAAAATAAATTACTTTGGTGTCGGTTTTTCTGTACTAGTGTATGTATAATACATGCCATTCCATGGCACACATAAAAATATGCATATAATAAATGGTATAATTATAGCAAGCGCCACAACGCCCGGCAGCATCGTGTCTCCATCGTCGCATACGACGCTGCCGTCATTGGCTTGAACGCACCGCGCCGCAACAATGGGCGCGCAAAATAGTAAATACAAAAACGGATGCATTAATACATGCATATATACAATAAATGGCTTATATGTGTAAACAAATATATGAAAAGTCTATACGCAACTGTATTTTTTAAATACGCGTGCGCAAATGTATTTTCAAAAAAGTATACGCAAATTTTAATTAAAGTTTGCGATGATGCGTATAGACCTTTTATACAATTGTTTACATATATATATTATATTTTTAAAATATATATTTAAAACGGATATGTACATTTTGGCGTTTAATCTGTTATATTATAAATTACGTGTCATTTTTTATAATTTAGAATGTCAGTAACGGGCAGATTACATCGTACTCATTCCGTGGCGTTTCCAGAAGTAATAAACAGCTCTGACGACAAACTAGATGTATCTCCCAAAAAATGCGACATTAAACCCATTGAAGACGATATTCCAGCAAAACACCCAATTGTCGAAGACACTTCTACGCAGCTCGATGTCAAATCAACCGATCTCGAGGAAATACTTGATGCTGCGGTGGCCGAAACCAAGCCAGAAACAGTTCCCGAAGATACTGCACCGTAGATGATTATTATGACAATAATATGTGTAAACAAATGTATGAAAAGTCTATTCGCCGCAAATTTTAATTAAAATGTGCGTACTACTTCTTTGAAAATACATTCGCGCAAGCGTATTTAATTAAAGTATGCGTATAGACATTTGTTGCATTCATTTTTATTTAAACAAGTAAAATTACGATTTTTTTTTACATACGGGTTTACTTAAACAACCACAAAACTGTTTTCTTCACAGCAGATACATTTGTCGCTGTAATGTTTTCCGCAAATCAAACAATTGTCGCAGTTACATTGAGTACATCCGTCCCAAAATCGAAAACATTTTGAACAAACAATCAGCTCAATGTCCATCTTACATATACACGTGCGATACCCGTCCCACGGACGATGACAGGCAGGACACGCCGCACACTCTTGCGTGGCCGTATCAGGCTCGCTTGTAATGTCCCGCATCACCTGATGTTGGATCCTTTGCTTTTTATCCACCGCCACAATAGTGCGAACCGGCAGGATCTCGCCGTTCTGAAACACATCCAGCATGTATTTGTATTTCGCCTTTACAGCTTCTGGTATCAGGCCATTCACCGGAATCCCAACCTCCGTGTCGTCTCCTATAGTAAGATGTCGGTCCTGTGCCGGGTGGTATTCAGGAACAGGCACAAACTCTGCACGCAAACTGCCTTCGTGGATGCTTATGGCCGGCAATAACCCTGTAATCAAAACGTCGTCGTATTGGGTTTCTTCGCCTTGTGCCATTTTTAAAAGTTGAATATATGACAATCTTTTATTTTTTTTTTTTTTTTAAAAAAAACCAATTCATCATATTAAAATCGTGTATACAACATGGACGCGTACAACCACGCGAGTGGGATTTTTGAGCAAAGTGACAGAGTGCAATAAACCATTTCGCGTTTGTAATACGGAGCAACGTCTTTTTTTAAATACAAATAAATTGGCACAAATCCAAATGACCAATATAACGTAGTAATAATAGCCATCATAGCTGCAACAAACGGTGCAATGTCGCTGGGAATGTCTGCGCGACCGTAATAGTACCACACGGGTATAAACGCAAAAAACAAAGCAACAAAGCCAAGTATCATGCTTAGCCGAAAAAGGAATGTATCTTTGTTGCCGTGTGCATATTCTACAATAGGTCCGGCCCCAATACACACCACAATAAGACCCGCCGTTAAAACAGACACGGCAATTTCAGACCCAGGGCCAACGGAATAAACCATTAATGCCATCATGCTGGGCGCAGATATTGCATAAGAAATCCACCGGTGCCACCCGATTCCGCCCAAAAAACGCGCATACTTTTTTGGGAACGCGACTGCAAACAGATGTTCAAGCGTTGACGGAAACAGAAACAAAATCAAAAGGTCATACGGCTGTGTGCTGGAATGATAATCAACGGTGGGTTGCGACGAAAAGTTGGTGCTGTTGAGCATATAATATTTAAGACTAGGTTTTGACGATAACATTGCAGGCACGGCAATAATCGTAATAAAAAAACACGCAAGGCATGCAATTTGTATGTGGCGTAAACGAGTTTCGCCAGAATTGGCTGTTAGAATCATAGGCGTAGTAATCATTATAATGCCTACATTATTGACATACCGGATATATCAATACTGCACGGGTCAAAAAAAAGAATCAAGGGGTTTTTATTTGATGTACATAATTACAAAAAAAAAACTACAGGCACAATATCCAGCTACTGATTAGGAGGAAACAATTGCTGTCGAACTGTCGGAGAATGTATTGGCTTGATTTTCTTTGGCGCGCCAGGTGCAACCGCTTCTTGTTGAGGCACTTGAGGTGGGCTTGCAAAAGGATCCATAACAGAATTAGGAAAAATGACACAGAAATTTTTAAACGCTAAAAATATACCAAATAGGAAAAAAAAAAATATGCTTACTCAGCGTATTTTTTAAATTTCAGAGTTTAAAAAATCTGCTGAGTTGGAAAAAAAAAATATGCTTACTCATCGTATTTTGTAAATTTCGGAGGTCAAAACTCCGACCCAGAGTATACGGGTTTACATTTGCAGATAGATACATTTTACAACAATGAAGGTCTGTCGGATCAAGATTGGGAACGAAACATCGTACGAACTTGTCAACCGCCCGCCAACTAAGCGCGCGTGTGATTTGTTTATGTTGACAGAGACGTATGACGAAGAACACGAGCCATATGACTCGGAGATGCCATGTGGCGGGATACTTGCGTTGTCGGATATAATAAAAGACGTGTTGTCTTTTTTATCGATAATTGACGACCGCATTTACCCAAAACCCGGAATTGACCACGAAACAATCTACGAAGAGCTTCGCGAGATGATGTACCCTGAGGCGGCGTCTTCGTGTTCCATGGATTGGTTTAATCGAATTGATGAATACGCGGCCGCGGATTTTCCCAAATCGATTTGTGAAAAACACGAAATTGACCACGAAGCATTTTACAAAAAGCTTCGCGAGAGGGTGTGCGCCGAAGGGTCTATAAATCCAGATGCCTTGGCTTTGTTTAGTCGAATTGACGAATACGAGGCCGCGTACAACGCATAGACTAGATTGCACGGTACATATATTTTGATAAACCCGGAGGTTTTCCGGTGCGTGTATTTAAAACAAAAACAATTGTTATAAACATAAACCCATTAAACGCTGTTTGCAACACCTAAAATGATTAATACAATTCTTGGAATCTTGGCGATTTGTCTCATGACCGGATCGCTTTTACTAATTTTATGGGATCCACATTATCGATTTCCGTTGTTACGAGTACTTCAGTTTGTGACGTACGCAATGTGGCTGTCTTATGCTATTGTTACCAATAGCATTATGTTTATTGTCGGAAACGGTATTGGGCTGGGAATAATTACATTACATACCATATACGAATGCGCCCGCCCCCGCAAAGTGATATATACCGCAGTGTTTGAACCGGGACATAAATAAATACTTAATCCTGTTTTATTTTAAAACGCACGTAAAAAAACACAGCATGTGTTAAAATATGCGCGTATTTTGTCTTATGCACCAGACCATTTATAAGCATTCTACGGCAAATGGAGTATAACAGTAAAATAATGTAACTAGTATAAAATCATGTCACAGATGGATACTGACGCGATCTGGGCGGCCATTATGGCAGATCCGGTGCAAACTGACTTGATATCTGTATTTGAAAACGGGTTGTCTCCGACGACGTGTATGTTTCCAGTACATCTCTTAACAAAACCGTATATTGAATTTATAAAACAAACCGTTGAAAAACATAAAGACGACAAATTTTATATTTTCTGTGTTCAAACTGAGGTGATTGCAGTGGCGCAGCTGCATGCGGAGCGTATCAAAGACCAACAACGCACATACCGGCAATGGGTGCTCGACACTATAATGCCGTCAATCCGGAATCCAAACGAGCCACTTGAAGAATATGCGTTTCGGATTGCACTTGAGGTAGTATCAAATCCATCCTATAAGCGTCCAAAATTTAACGACACGCCACCGGTTGTACCGGTTAAAGATGAGTCCGCAATCGATACTACGGAATATTCCACCGAAGTCATATTGTCACGGTGCCGCCCTAGTGTATTTTCAGAAATTAAATCAGCATTTGAAACTCTGGTTAAAAAAATCGAAATTATATCTGACCTAAATGATTTTGCACGCGAAAAAATGCGCTCGTTTGCAACGTCGGGAATAACTGAAATAGCTGACGATCTGAAAGAGGGCGTTTACGGAAAAGGGTTGGATGAAATTATGAAATTTATTAAAGATAACGTATTTCGTCTTTCTACAAGTGTGATGGCCGCATTTAAAGAGTTTGTTGGCAATTATAGGAACGTTTTGAATGAACTTATAATACAGTTTGGCATCTTTGCAGGATTAGCAATTATATATGAGATGATTCTATCTAATCCGGAATTATCAGCACGCCGCGATAGTTTTTATTTTGCGGCTCTCGTGGTTTATACAATTTTTAAACTTGCAAGGTTTGTGATGACTGAATCCAAAGGTACTCCGCGGGCGGGGAATGCCGCACCGTCAGGACTACTGGAAACTAACTTGCTACATGAATCGAGGCCAATCCAATTATTGGATACCATACAACAACCGGTCCCCCCCGCGAATACGAGAGCAGGATGGGCATTACCCAAGTCATTTAAACCATCATTGGCTAGCACACCATCAAGATCACTTATGCTGCCCCAAGTAGATGTGCCATCGAGTGCCATACAAGCAGTTGTGGGACAACCCCAACAAACAGGTCCTGTCCAAAACATGATTATTTTCTCAAGATGTAGAAATGTAATTGAAGAGGTTGGATTAATGCACCTGCGTAATTATATAATTACCGGAAGTTCGATGTTTTCACTGTATCCAAGTGCAACATCCCAAATTAGCGTACCTGCACTTGTGGCCGCATTAATAACCGCATTAAAAATGTTTGCAGTGGTAGAACTAACGTTTCGACGCGAATTTCTTCATTCGATAACATGGACACATCTTGTGGCTACCGCACTGACGGGTGTTTGTACAATTCTTCCTATGCAAATGGTTAAATCGTATTCGATGGCTGTGGATGATATAATAATTCCGTTTATAAGCGCGTTATCTGTAGACTACGTGCGGAATAAGTGGGGAAAAGTCCTTTCAGATTTAAAAACAAAAAAAATAATCCTCACTGTGGTGGCAGGTGCTGCTACTGTGCTTCCTTTTATGCCTGTGCCTTCATTATTATCAAACATCCTGTTTTCCGATCCGGAAAATATGACGTTTGACACAAATGCAAAGTTTTTTAGTGACATAACCAATACAGACGACTCATTCCTCGCCCTTGTGTCAAATTTTATGGCAATTCCGCAAGCCGGCTTAGCTTTTGCGTCATTAGCCGCGGCGTGTTCGGCACTGAATACAGCCGGCGACTTTAAAAATGATTTTAAAACATTAAATGACAGTATAATTGGTGTAAAAAACAAGATACAGGGATATGAGGATTACGTAAATGATAATCCGAACAGGGTCCTTTGGGCTAACAACCCCGTAATGACAAATCCGTTTGCTCGTGGTTACCAATATGAACAAATATCAATATATGGTCCACTTAAGTCTAACACAGCGGTTGACAGCAAAGCAATTACGATGCTTTGTCGTTTTAACAATTTTTCAGACAATCACACAAAAGCGGTGATGTCCGTTTATCACAGAGATATGGAAACTTTAGGCCTTACGGTTGGTCCTTTTTTCAACAACCCGGTAAATTTAAATTTTTTATCCAACGCCATTAGCAGGATTAAAAAGGTGTTTGATTCCGACGAGACAACAGTAGCATTGTTGCTTGGTCCGTTTGCATATGCTTCAAATAATACGTTTATTGGATCAATGAAACTTAATGATACAATGAGAGAACGGTTCTTTACCACATTACAGCAATGTGTTATGGAGTTACAAAATGAAAATAACCCAGTTGATGTTTTGGCATACGCTAACGCATATAATGCAACTCTTGACTGCATGAAAAAAAACGTTGAGACCAGGGCACAAAGCATACGTGAATCCATTCATGACGCGAATACGAATCTCACCTTTCCAACGGTTAAAGAATATACAGAATCATTTCTAAATTTTGTTGAGAAAATAAAAAAAAACAGTAGTTTACCATTTCCTAATATGGATACTGAATTTTTTGATTTTTGTTTGTCTATTGTTTTACAAATCCGCATCGCGGCCAAACCCGAAATTGAATCATACATGAACACGATGATCATACGTGAAACATTAGATTATTCAACGCTACTTCAAAAAGATGCAAAAGCCCGAAACTGTAAAAGCAAGTATTTAATAAATAGCGACGTTGATACGGTCACGGACAATATGCTGGCAATATATGTTTCGCCTGAATCTCCTACATCAAAAACGAACACATTTTGTGCATCTATTCCATATCTTGACAAAGCAACTAGTACTATCAAACATTTTGTAATGAATGGCCAATACAACAGAATAAAGGATGTTGTTATATTTGATGAGTTGCCAGATAAAGGGTCGGACCTAAATTTGCTTGTAAACAGGTAATCAAAATATGTACATTTTATTAAACGTGCTAAATTATTTAACCAAATAATGCAAATATATTGTTTTAATTGTTGAATTGTAATTCCTTTTTAAAATATTAGTGTAAAAGGACTTTTTAACAAATCTGCGGCTAATGCTACTACTGCTACTGCGGCTAATGCTACTACTGCTACTGCGGCTAATACTACTACTGCTGATAATAAGGCTGCTGAGGCTAAGGCTGTTGATGATGAGATTTTCGCTGCTACTGTTGCTCGTGGAGTTGCTAGGGCTAATGAAGCTATTGCTAATGCGAGATATAATACTGCTACAGCTAAAATTGACCTTGCTAAGACGGCTGCTGCTGATGCTGCTGCTTCTGCTACTGCTACTGCTGCTACTGCTGCTGCTGCTGCTGCTGATGCTGATGCTCTTGCTGTTAAGGCAACTGCTCTTGCTGTTAATGCAACTGCTCTTGATGCTAAGGCTGTTGAATTGACTGATCTTGCTGCTAATCTTGCTGCTACTGCTCATGATGATCGTACTTCTAAGGGTGCTGCTATTGTTGCTGCTGCTGCTGATGCTGCTGCTAATGTTGCTGATGTTGCTGCTCTTGATGCTAATGATGCTGATGCTACTGCTCTTGATGCTGCTCAGGTTGCCTTTCATAAGGCTGCTGCTGCTGCTGATGCTAATGCTGCTGCTAATAAGGCTAATGCTGATCTTAAGAAATGTCAGTATGAATTACAAAATGCTACTGCATTACGGACAACTGCACAATTACGTACTAAAGAATGTGATATTGGTCTTTCTAATGCTACTGCAAAACGTGTTAATGATACTGCAAATTCTGCTAAAACCCCGGTTGTAAAAGATGATAATCAATTCACTGGTTTACAGAATATGGTGGTTAAGGCACTTACAGTTGGTGTGGGATATGTTGTATGGAAACAAAGACGCGCAAATTAAAATTGAAAATTTTGTTGAGTACAAGTTTGTACCGCGTACATTGTGTTCATCTCTTTTTCCTGGCCCGTCAAATATCATGATATTTTACTTGACGACAATGCGATAAAAAGAATAATGACGGCATTACATCCTAACATAGTAGACAACCTTGATTTGACATTAACGGAAAAATTAAAAGCCGCGACGCTTTATACTTTAATTATTGGACGTTTTTAATAGCAAAGCTAACCTCTTAATTTAATAACATACATATATACCGTACTTTTATTTTAAAAATAAAAAAAAAACGCGCGGGAAAAAAAATCCCGTTATTTTTTTCATGTCTTGCATGTATGTAATGGACGTGGTCCCGGGAACGCCGGCAGTGCCGGGCCTTGTGACGTGCGGGACATGCGGACTTTCAATTGAGATAACAAATGCATTTCCGCGCTGCTGCGTCGACCAATCGATCAACGGAAGTTTGAATTATACTGTTTTATTTACGACAAATGCCCGGCACACCGTTGGGGTTCGTGTCAGCAACCGGGCGCGTATACACACGGTGTCCGTGTGTGGAAATGTGGATGCCGCAGGCAAGTATTTGTATTTGCGCGATGCGACGTATATAACAAAAGTTGATGAAGAATACACGGCGTTTAGTGCAACACACCATTTTCCGATGAATCTGAATGGCTTGTCGTTTAGTTTTTCCCGGTACGTGCCTGGACACCGGGGCCGTCGGTTTATTATGTCAACATCGAATGCCCCTGTGCTTGATGCTCGCGCAGAATATACGTTCCGGCGCGAGGGCGATTATTATGTGACGGAACTTTTATGGAATGCCGGTCCAGTTACATCAATTCGGGTTCTGCGATGGGCAATTGAGTTTGGAAATGTCGTTGACACAATCAAGATAGTGCGCATCGTTTAATTGTGTAAACAAAGATTTTATTCACCGCGATTTTTAATTAAATTGTGCTTATTACTTTTTTGAAAATACATTTTTTTGTAAGCGTATTTAATTAAAGTTTGCGTATAGACCTTTGTTTACACAATTATAGTTTGTATATATATAAACAAATGTATGAAGGGTCCGTATATTAAAATTTGTAATTAAATATACGTCAGGCAGGCGTAATATATCTAATTAAAGTTTGCATTATCGTGTAGACCGTTCGTTTGTTTACACATATGTATAAATATGTGTAAACAAATGAAAGGCCTGTACACATTTAATTAGATATGAATTTATTTCAATAAAAAATCGTGTCTATTCCACGGATCGTATGTAACAGTTCGTCGGTGCAACAGACAATTTTGTATTCCGCGCAGTAAAGTGGAAGCGTCGGTAGACTCTTTATTAGAATCTTCTGTTTCGCCAAAACATTCAATGCATCGACGGAGATAATGCAATACCTGATCGTCGTCGTTAAAATAAGCGCGCAGCAGTGGTATTGTCATTGCCAAGGGGTTAAATCGGCGATACATTTTCAGCTGCGCAGGTTTGCAATTTATAACCTGGCCTCGAACAACACCGAACATTGTGTTAAGCGGCAGGAGCTCGATTGCGTGCATATCACCCTTTAAATTTGAGCCATATTTTCCTGCGCGGTTGTGATATTTATGTTTTTTTGCATTGACGTGTATGGCATCGCCGGGCTTGACATATCGTGCGTCAAACGCCGTCACCGATGGCGAAATTTGCGTTATAGTCCATGGCGACGGCCCTTCACGGAGCGCCTCCGCAGCCAACGCAACCCGAACACGATGTTTAATTAAAACATCCATGTGGAAAGTGCGTATATGCACTGGTACTACGACACTTTTAAATGCTTTAATAAAAAAAAAAATCTCGTTTTTTTAAGAGCAACTTTTTGGACCTAAAAACAGGAGATCCAGGGGGGGTGTCAAAAGTCTCCCGTTTTTTTTATACTTTTGGAAAGTATCCCGTCCCAGCACTCTACTGGTGTTGTACCAGTAGAGGACTTTTATTTTTAAATTAGGACTGGTGTAAAAGCGTGAACGCAAATTATGATTTTTTTTATATGTCACCGACAACGTACCAACACCGTTAAAAAAACGGGAGACTTTCAAAAAAGTATAAAAAAAATAATAGACTTTTGACACCCCGCTGGATCCAGGACTTTACGGCGCTAAAGTAAAGTTTATTATGGAAGCCCGTTAGCGGGGAACAAAATCGCCCTAATCCTGCAAGATTAGGGCTTTGTATGTAGATAACATTTTTATTTTTAATAAAAGATTTTAATTGGGGCACTTAAAAAAAATTGTAGCACCCCTTGTATATGTGTGGCTTAGATTTTTTTAAATACGAATATATATAACTTACTAAGTTATAACAGTGTTTTTCGGATCGGGTATACAGACCAAGAAAAAAATGCGGTTTGCTCCGATTTCTGCGGTCCTGGACCGCTTTATGTCGTATGATAATAGCACACATAGAACAGGCAAGACGGCGTGGGTATCAACCGCGGATTTTATCATGAGAATCGCATTGGGTGTCGGCGTGTTTGTATATATTTTATACATCATTGCCGCTGCGTTTCCCGCGTGGCCACTGTTTAACCAATGCATGGATTTCTGGCTCGCACACCTTATTCTCACCCCGCTCGCTGCCGTTGCGATCTCTCGAGACGCTGCTACTACATCGCAAATCTATGTAATTAAAGTGCTCGCACTTATTTCAATCGCACTTGGGATCCGGCCGTACATTTTTTTGATCCGCGAAATATATGTTTGCGGCGATTTAACTGACGCGGAAAAGGAAAGTCTCGCAACATGTACTGCTGCGTATGCCGGAAACTATATTGACCCAAACTCTCAACTTGCGTGTGCAAATCTTGTCAACGTGGATCGTGCAACACTTGGACACGGCGACTGTGCGTATTTAATCGACTACGTGCAAGGTGCCGTGCAAGCGTTTGAGTTTATTACGCTTGTTATGATAACATACACGGACATGCTTGTCTATTTTGCGGCAGCGCGTTTCACCAATTTCATCAAAAATCGACAACGGACCGACGCATACGGCTACGGAAGTTCCCGGAACTGATTATCAACGGACATTCCCAATAATCTGCGCGGTAATTGCCTGAAACGCGAAATGTACAGTAGTCAGTCGCGTCATTAAAAGCACAAATTCCGCAGATTCGGTTTCTTTTGATGGCTGGGACGATGCAAAGAAGAACCTAAAAAACATCGCAGCTCCGTCAAAAATAAGATATAATATTACTGAGTGGCTGTTGTCATGGGCTGTGTCGATCATTGTATAACAAACGTATACATACATTTTTATTCCAAATGGTAATAAGATTCGGGCCAAGTCGGATACACTTCGCGCATTTGGGAGCATACAATTGATGCAAAATTCGAACGAGGCATATGTAACAATTGCAAGATAACAAGGCCGAATAATCAGATACACAAACGGGGCAGACAGTAATGCCATCGCGAGAGACTGTGCAGTAGCGGCGTGTATTAACCACCGGCGATTGAGAATCAAGATAAGAGCAGATGTGTACATGATTCCACCGACCCAAGCGTACGCCCATGTTGGCAGCCCTCCTGCGCAAAGATAATGTTTTGAATCAACACAATCAGTAGCCGGAGGGTTGTTTGCGGTTGTATCTGTTAATATTATTTGTAAACTAACAATTATAACACATACAATTATTTCAGAAACTCCGTATGGAATCATTTTTTAAAAATAAGTTTTAAAATTTCGCGCCTTTTTTTAAAAAAAAAATAATCCAGTTGTACTTTTTTAAAATCCCAAGTATTTACGTGCACGCTGATATACAAATCAAAAAAAGTGAACATCATTTTTATTTCAACATGGCATGTATTACATTAATGACAACGAAATCGGATGCGTACGGATACGGGATTAAGCCGCTAAAAGGGTGTGCAAAACATCAAACTTGTTGCAAAATATTTATTGGGGAGAATGCCGGGTCATTGTTTGTTGTCAAAGTCCCCTCTATGAATGTCTCTTCGCCAGAGTTTGAATGGACGGCCGAATGTATTCAAGATGAACTCCGAATTATTACTGAGATGCAAGGGTGTTTAAATATTATACATCCGCTTCAAATCCCGGGATTGGACGGATTCCTTGTCACCCCGGCCTGCAATTGCACAATGAGCAAGATATTTACCGCTGATACGTTTCATATTATAACAAACAACCAGCGGATCCACGTGTTGCGTGGCATTGCAAATGGCATTGCATTTATTGCGTCAAAGGGGTATGTGCACGGCGACATTAAAATGGACAACATACTGTTTTACGAAATTGTTGATTTTACAAAAGATGAAATTGGAACGCCAAAGATCATTGATTTTGGGTGCACCGAAAAGGTCGACAAAATCGACGCCGAGAAAGTTCTCGACAGCGACATGTTTACCGTCGAGTACGGATTTGGTTTACAAGCTGTTGGCGTTGCGTTGTTTATTACCGACATGTTACGTTTTTATGTAAAAGTTTTTTTGAATGTGTGTGGTCTTGCTATCAAAAATGGCATCTGTCCTGAAAAAATTGCCGTCGACGGCGTTTATGGACCGACTCGGGCGCCGAACGAACTGTATGATACCGCCATGAGGCAACTCACGATTGTTTCTGCGATTGAAGAAATTGACGGCGTGCAGTGTATTGACCCATTTAATGTCCCGTCAAACATACCACGCTTTGTCGCGAAAATTGTAGGCACGCGTATTATTCCAATTGGACACCAATACACCGCACTTGTGTCCAAGACACTCAACATAGTGGTGCGGTTTCCTCGAGGCAACAAAAAACAAAACCCAGACGCTTTATGGTCCAACATGATTAAAACCATTTCGGACACATCAATGTGGCAGGCGTGAACACATAATAACGCGTTTATTTTTTTGTATACATAAAATTTAAATTGTATTTTATAAATACGTATTATTCGATAAAATTAAGAAACACGTCAATTAACGTACATGGTGTTATAGATGTCTGGGACGACCGCATTGCAGACCCATCGCGATTAATATCGTGTGGAAATATAACAGGCGCCGGCATTTGTTTAATATGCACGTTTTTTGGGATTCGGGAATCATACCCAAGAAGTCCAATTATTTGCATGGTTCTTGATATTGCATAAAATTCAGTTATTGATGTACGCGCTGCGTCCATTCCGGCAAACGGCAGTTTGATTCGGTATACTGCTGCCACAAATTTTTCAAACGCATATGATGCGTCAGACACTACGTGAAAAATAAGTTGATTCTGCCCTTGGATAGACACTCGAACTATTGCATGAACGTTTTCGGTCTGCGCAGGGTTGTCGCAATGCGCACACACATATCGAATCTGCTCAACCGTCGTGCAGATTTTTTCAGACACACGGTCAGTTCCGTCACAAAAAAGACACCGTCGCTCAAACTCATTTGATTGTGACTCCATTGTAAAAAATGGTACTCTTGATTCAGTGCAATCTACGTGTAAACAAAATAAAGAGTCTAAAATTTTAATTCAAAGTTGCGTCGACTTCTTTAAAAATGCACATATGTGTAAACAAACGTATGAAAGGTCCATATATTAACAGTTGTAATTAACTATACTTCAGGCAGGCGTAATATATTTAATTAAAGTGTGCATTGTTGTGTAGACGTTTCATACATTTATTTACATATATATTAAAGTTTGTGTATAGACGTTTTAATTTATATACATAACTGCGTTTTACCCATGTGTATTATTCGACCAGTTTAATTGTTGCTTGGCCTGACGTATACCCGTCTTCAAAAATACCCGATACCGTATCAATTGTCCATTTGTTTGGATACTTGGTCCGGTTTTCGCCAATGTCGTAAAGAGAGTAAACACCTTTTGCCTTGTCCTGTATGTTTGGGGCTAGCCATTCGTCAACAAACGTCCGCTGATTATCACTCAAGTTTACCGGATTATTTGCCGAACAGTGTTTGCGCGATTTAATATGACGCGACGTACACCCGTTGCACCCAATTGTGCGCATGTTTGATGTCCGTTCACGCAATAACACCTCCATTTCAAAGTCGGACGTTTTTGTAAGAATTTGCCATTGATATTCGCCCGCTGTATCAATATACCAAGTAGACAATTTGTTGCGAGTTCGGCCGTAGACGGCACCCTCGTGCCCTTCGCGAATCCCGGCCTCTGCCCTCGTGAGCCCATTTGACACCAACAATCTGACAGACATGTATATAAAAAACACGCGGTATATATATGTTTTTTTTTACAAAAATATGCTATTTGCCTAATTTTAATATCGGCACATTTATACTAAGCGTAAACGTTGTAAAAAGCAGCATAACAAACATCAGTGTCGACGCAATAAACACAAATGCAATTGCATTAATGCTTTCAACGCACAGGCCGTTGACAAGATGTATTATACCTTTGGACATTTCAACACATTGCATTCTATTGACGATTAATTTACACCCAGTTGCAATATTTTTAGCACACTTGTTAATTTTGGTGGTATCAATTTGAAATTCACGGTCTTCAGCAAGTATTGCAGAACATATATCATCTGCAGTATTTATTGTATCCGCAATTGGATTGCGCAACGATGTGTCGACGGAGCAATTTACATAATATGCAAGAATCGGGTCATCGATTGTCCATAAATTTGCAACTGATGTTTTTGGATCCATACACGTGTTTGCCTGTAATGTGAGCACTAGCAGCAACAACGCCGACATGAAATAAAATACGACAGCAAGAATGTGGATTCCAATAGTATAATGCCATCCGACAAGTGTTTTTAAATACGCTGAAATGTATAATATACTTCCGGCCGATATGACAAACAGCATGGTTACAATAAGAAACGACGCAGACATCCGCATTGTATTGACTGCTTCGATTGCATCATTTGAATATTCTTCTACGGAACTTTGCATGCTTTTGACTTGTGTGTTCATTTCGTCAAAATACTTGGACAAATTTTTTGTTTGTGTAATGTTACAGTCAATTTCCAGATTTTTAATGGTTTTATCGACATCAATTACGCCGCGCCTTACGGTGGTTCTGACTTGCATTGCGCCATCGATTTCCGAGGTGTATGCCGCGGTCTGGATACTAAGCCCCGTGAGCGCGAGTACAACGATGCCTGTAATGGCAATAACTATCAACGAAAAATATGCAGGTGTGTACATATATTTCCATGGTGTTAAATACTTCCGCCGTGCTAGTTCTCTAGTAACAGATGTTATGACAAGCACGGCTAATGAAACCATTCCAAACGGGAATAATATCGATACAAGCTGATTCATTACATCTTCTGCAGTCATTGACAAAACGGCGGCCTTCGTGTGAAACAATTCAGTTGTTAAGCTTGGGGAATATGTCGACATTTTCCTGGTTTTATTAAAATTGTCATCGTGACGCATATATATATATATATGTTTACATCTCCACATAAAAAAGGTGTGCAGCAGACCTTTCAATACGGGGTAATTTATTGTTTTTGGCGCGCGTTACGCCGGTACGTTTTTATTTTAGCAAACATCTCTTCGGTTAAATGCAACAATTCTTTTAGAATGCAGACGGTCGCGCGATAAATTAATTTTCTGAGTTTTTTGAATGACGTCCATATTGCTTCAAGGACCATTAACGGAATTACAAAATCAAAAATCACAAGATACATTTTTAACCACGCGCATAAAATTTCCCCTTCCGGTACATCGCAGTTGTTTCCGTCCGGATCATAGTCAAATGACATCCATCCAAGTGCAAATGAAAGTGGAATATCAATAAACGGAACCGGGGAGGTGTACCGAAGAAGTGGACATATGTGTTTTGAGAGATGAACTTTTAAGAACGCTGTCATAACTTTTTCCCATGTATCAATATGTCTGCACGTGTTATCGATTTCAAGCAGTACCGTATACCAGTTGCCAAGAATTGACGCAGGGCCTGGCACGTCTGGAATCAACGGTATTGCAGCAACCGTGGATGCTAATACAAAAAATGTAAATACGTGCATCGTTAATTCCCATTTGGTTGCAATATGGTCTTATACTTAATATCCGGGCAGTGGAAGTTCCGAATATGCAAATAAAATATAAAACAGACAGAAAGTGACCGCAGCTGCGACTGTAATCTGAGATATGTCGGAATCGGCAGGTTGGCAGCTATAATATTGAACCTGCCAGGCGATGTCGTGTATTTCCGACGGTACAAAACTCGAATTTTTGCACATTTTGTAATAGCTTGGTGGGTTTAAACACAACCGGCACAATTATGGTTATACCGCCATTTTTTAAAAAACCTGAATGGAATCAATTAATGTTGAAATATACACTCTACACGCATTTAATACCATAAGTATTTACGGAAAACGATTTAAAATGGCAGAGTTTGTGTTACAATTGCACAATTTCCCCGACCTGGAAATTTTGAATTTGCAAAAGTGCTTGCTTTCCCGAGCGGATTTGAAACTATTGGGAGGTAAATTATTAACGCACTGTCAACAGTTGAAACATTTCAAGTTATGCGACAACAACGACGGCAATACAAGTATCGGAATTTCGGAATACTTTGCGTTTGACGTATTTTCAAAATTGCGTTGCTTACGTAGCGTGATTTTACAAAATGTCGGAATGGACGATCGGGCGGCAATGGAAGTTACGCTGTCACTTAACAAACATGACAAAGTAGATACACTAGATCTGAGTAACAACAACATTGGTGACACTTTTGCGACGGAGATTATTATAAGCATGCCACAAAACATACAGCATATCAACTTGGCATACAATAAAATTACAACTACGGGTGCGGGCGCGTTTATTAAAAGCAAACAACTTGTATGTGGCAGCAATTTGGTCACAATTGACCTTACAGGCAATCCGGCCACACTTACCACACTTGATATTCTTCTTTTAATGTCGAAACAACCTGTTATTGCAAACACGTGTTAATTTAAACGGCATCGATATCCCAAAATTTTAAACGTGAGTTGTACAAATTTAATAATAAAATAAACACATAGGTAAGCAGTGTGTTTACCGCGTGTCTGTTGGGTTTATTTCAATTGGTCCTCACGACGGTACCCAAATTTGATCCCGAAATGGCCGAGGAGGCGTTCGAATGGATTCATCGTTTTGATGTGTAGTTTTTTATGTATGTTGTAATACGCAAATATAGTCTTTTTTTTTTAAAAAAAGAAAATATAAATACACTTTGCATCGTTAAAGTTAAGTTTACTTCAGGTCCGACCCCAGAAAGTCCAATTAATTAATTTACAAAAATGGCGGGTTTAATCTACAGAAACAATCTTTACCACAAATAGTGCCGGTCTTAAACAAGTAACCCTCATTTTTTTGAGACACAATATTAGAATGACAGAGCAAATTGACTGGAAAATGGGCCGCGCAAGACGGTTAAACAAATGCGCAATTGGTAGTGTTGTAATTTTACCTACACTCGAAATAATTACAGTAAAGCCCGGACATCTAAATGGCTGCTACAATGCAGACATCGTTTTTTACGTTGCAGACGCCATAAATAAAATTAACGAACGAGTATGTTCGCATCGCGCCACCGTGTTAAAACGTTATTTAGAATGGTTTGAAATCGAAAAATCATGTTGGATCTATGACATAATACTGATGCATTTTAAAGAAATTGCAGACAATACTAATACGGCCTTTGACTACCATCGGCATACGGGCCGATTGTTTATCACAATGTCCCACTCTGTTGCTGTGCCTCGTGTTAAGTGGTAAAAAAAAGCAAAAAATAAAAATAATTTATAAAGCCATTTGTTGGAAATGTTTCCGTGGGCTATGTTACAAAAAAGTGGTTATCTGTTGGTAAATCCCTGGTCGGCGCCACAATAAGCGATATTACTAAAAAGCGTTGTTGCTATACTTGCAACGAATCTTTTTATATGCTATTCTACGCATAGCCTGCGTAAACGCCGTACTACATATTACACCGTTGTGTCATTAAAACAACATTTTGCAAGTAAATAAAATACAAAATATAGGAGTTTAATATTTTCTTTTACGTAAACGGATTGCATTTATATATCGGTACGTTTGTAAAATAAAAACACTCGTGGTTATTCCAATCCGTTACTGGACAGCACAACTTCGATCCGAGTCCCGTCGACGTGATGGCAACTCTTCATGTTTGGAAACGCGACCGCGATATCGTTGCGGATGCGATTAAAAACACCAATTTCGCTGGATTCGTACACAAGCTTGACAACCGTCAAACTTGTCGGAATTGCCACATTTTTAGAAAATTCCCATGGCTTGTCAGATGAAACTACAAGTTTGTAGTCTACGCCAAATTCTTTTGCGTCGTAAATGCAATGGTCATAAAATGCGGTAATAAACAAATTATCAACAAAACGTGATGCTTCATCCGAAATCCGGCCACAAACGTTTGTCACAGATTCTGTCGCAGAACTGTGACCGTCAAAGCTACAGAAAGCCAACGGGTGAGTCACAGGTTCTGCGACAGGCATTCCAGGTTTGGGAATATCAAAATGCAAATCGACGGTACGCAACGTGGTCGCCATTTGGTCGCGTAAAATGTCTATTCGACTGAATGCGGCCGTTACATCTGTATCAGTTTCGTCAATTTTGTAATACATACCCGGAAATGTGGCTGCTATAATATCAAGGCCGTATCCCGCATCAAACACAATGACACCGCCAATTAGACTTTTTGGGATTACAACGCCGTCCGGTGGAGTCCATTGCTTACAGTTGGTTCGCACAACAATACAATCACATATGTTTTCTGTGCGCACGCCACACAAATCAAGTTGGGAAACAAACTCGGAAAATACTGCAGCCGGTTCAAATACCAAATCCAGCCGCACGTGTTGCATTGTCGCAAAGAAACTGTCAAATTTAATTGTCACAAAAACTCCGTTATGACTTTTGTTTTAAAAAATATTGGAGATATAAAGGGCTTTTTTTTTTATAATAAAAAATAAATGATATGTCAATTATTTGTTAATATCATTATATGTGTAAACAAATGTATAAAAAATCCGTATATTAATTGTAATTAAATATACAATATTTAATTAAAATTTGCATTGTCGTGTAGACTTTTCATACATTTATTTACGCATATGTATATAAATCAAATGCACGTTTCGCGAACCTGTAACACTATACGCGGCTAGTATATAAATGGTGCATGCCTGCGGCAAGGTATAGTACAAATATGGACCGACATACACACACTGACCATCTTTTGTTGATGCTGCTAGCCAGTGGATATACCGGAACTGTGCACATACACCCAGACTGCAGTGCGTACGATTTATTGAAACCGACCGTTTCACGAGACATGATTTTGCGTTTACTCCGACGAAACATCAATTTGTGTGTGCCACAATGCACGGATCACAATCAGGAACGGGTGTTTCCGAAAAACAGTTGAGTGCACGACAGCCGGTGGTATTAACAAGTTTAATAGCGCCGACCGGGACTGGGTAAACGAAATTAGACGCACTAGATATGTTGGAAAATGTTATTTGTTTGTTTGCCCAATTGATGTAATTAATCGAATTAAAAGGCTGAATGTTTCCGTCGACAATCGTAAAAAGTCCGCATATGCTGTCGGGGATTGTAAACAGATCCGGGTCGTTTGCGGCAATTGCAACAAGTCCAGTGCAGTTGGAATTATACATGATTTGTTCGTCTTTGCCAAGTGGGCGCGACAATAAGCAAAAAACCTGGTCTGTGCTCCAGATTTGGTACACAGACCCGTATGCGGGAGAATCAGAGTTTACAAATTCCGTTGGGGCTGCGACAAACCGGAAAGATGCGACTGGGTTGATTGAAATTCCGATGCATCCAATTAAATGGGTATCATAAATCCATATATCTGCAAATTCTGGCGCCGAGTTTAAATCGGATGATAGCAATATATTGTGGGAAATCTCGTCCTGCCACTGATCAAATGTGCTCAAAATAATAGGATAACCATGCTGAAAACTGCAATATTCGGGATTCCATTCAGAAATGAAAGAATCACTACAATTAAATGCCCACGTCGAGTTTAATATTACTACGTCCCGAAAAAAAGTAACATCTGTAAACCAGTTACCGCGCGACAAACACTCTGACGCCCTGCTTCGATTTGCACAGGCAGGCGGGCGTGAAATTTCAAGGATCGTGTTGTACACTTGACAGGATGACGCATTAAATAAAAAACTGTTGATTGGACACGAAATGTCGTAGCAGCCGCTGTAATCCGTGTATGGCGCAGTACAGTTACATGCTGTAGTATTTATGCTGTGATTGTTACAATCTAGTACACATTTTCCATCAACCTGTATGTATAAGGGATTTGTACACACACACGTGCAGTTGACTGAAAAATACATTGAATCAAGCCCAGATACCGGAGCACATGCAGATAGCGAAGAATTGCGCAGTGTGCATATCTGGGTTTGCATCTCCCGTTGCATTAAGATTTGGCCGCGCAGCGATGCATCCATGCCCGCAATTAGCACATCTGACGCGTCATCGAGGATTAGATTGCCAGAGAACATTGCAAGCGATCCGCGGAATATTGCCGCAGGGTAGATGGTTTCGCGACTGTCCATATTTCTGTGCAGACTGTCCTCTAGAATGTGTGTTGGATTCGAGGTCTGCAGATCGATACCGCCATATTCAACAAACGGTACTGGTAGTGCGGGAACCATTAAATTGCCGGTTACCGTAGACGAATTAGCGGGATATGAATAATACGAGTTTGAGACATAATTCCGAGAAATTCCAATTATTGCAAGTATCAATGCAGTTGCCGCAATTACGAGAGTTAATCCCCTAATTGCGCCGACCATTCCGATGTTCTGTGTAGCTTTTGGTACGTGCATATATATACTTGTATTTGTGTACAAAAAACGTCTACACTGCAAGCTTGTATTAAATATGTCATAGTATGAGGTCTACACGCAAACGTTAATTAAATTTACGTGTCATATTACGAGTATATTTAATTACAAATGTTAATATACAGACCGTTCATACATTTGTTTACACATATATTAATTACTATATATAGATCGTTAATACATTTGTTTAAACATTAAGAGAAACCCTGATATTTTTTTAATTAAACCGTATATAAACGTGCCGTCGGTTAGACAGTATATTGTTAAAACATGGGTGTGAAAGAAGCGTTTTTTGATGCAGAGAGAGATCCGGTTTCTATCATTTTTGGTTTACATCATTTGTTAGTTTCTAAACCAAAATGGTCTGTGATATTTTTACAAACGGCGCTTGCACTAACGGTCTTTGTCACGGCGCCGCTCGCATCCGCGTCTAATATATATTACCAGCAACGGTGTTGTTACACTACATACCCGCCCACGTCTGCGACGTTTTCAAACCACGGAGCGTGTAATGACGAAAACAGTCTGGCATATGTCCAAAGTAAACAAGGCGAGTGCGTACACGGCGTCCCAACTAACCAAGTCACACTCATTGCGTTTGCAGTCGTCGCGTCGATTGCGGACATATGCGTGTATCTACACCATTCTGCAGAGTACCGGCGCGATGTCGAAGACATGCTAAAACAAAAACATCGGCTTAAAATATTAACACGGATAATGATGTTGTTTCCGTTTAGCGGATTTTTGCTTGGAACGTACGAAAAAATCACAAAATTGTCGATAATTTATCGAATCCGGCTACTGTTTTTGTTTTCGCTTATCGGTATTTCAATTGCCGCGTACACTCAACGAATTTTCAATATTGTCTGGGGCTGTTATGAAGCAGGTGCCGATGTTTCGTCTGGCCGGTGCGATACTACTACGTCGGTTATTTATAGTACAACCAACGGCCACGCGAGTGTCTGGGAGTCTACACTCATACTCTGGATACTGCTCACGGCAGTGTCGCTTGCATGGCTCTTGCCATGGTATTTGCGCTTTGTTGGATGGACAAACCGGGTTGACATTCTTTCGGTGGAATTTGACGAAATGCTTCACAATTAACGTTATTCTACGCCAAGAAGAATTTGACCGTGCCTGACCACGTTGACGGAAATGTCGGATGCTTCGCATCCCATAATACACAGACCAACGTATTTGTAATATGCTTCTGTCAATTCTTTGACCGTCAGGTCTCGTCGCCCAATTGTTTTTGGCAATTCGTTTTTGTCTGAACCAATCAAAACCCATACTTCATCGCCTGCGTCGATCGGGTCGGGACCTGTGTTGCAAAAGGGGACGGCCCCGTTGACGTACACTGTCCCAAATGAGTCGGTTTTTGATCCATTTATTGGCATCGTATCAATGTACGTCACACCGGCAACTTTATACAAGTCAAATGCTTCTTTTTCGTCATCTCGGATTCCGGGTCCGATGGGTACCGGAACCGGATTTGAATCACATTTTGGTTTTGCATACGAGTATGCAATTGCGAGTTTGGATGGACGCATTATCGGATCACCCATTTGCCCAATTTCATCAAACTCGCGCTCTTTAAAAAATACTACCATACCAAAAGGGTGATATATGTCTTTTGTGTGTTCAATCTGGACAGAGCACGAATTAAATGCTTGCGACTGCATTTTTGAATTGTTGTTTATACCCGAGTGTCCTTGTTAACGCATATACGTATAATAGAGGCTCTGTAATATATATATATATATATATAAACAAGCTTTAATTAAATACGCCTGTGCACAAAAGTCTAAACACATTTTAATTAAAATTCGCGGTTATGCGTACAAATTATACCGTTGTTTACATATGTGTAAACAAATGTATGAAAGGTCCGTATATTAACATTTGTAATTAAATATGCTTCAGGCAGGCGTAATATAACACACATATCTAATTAAAATTCGCAGGCCTTTCATACATTTGGTTACGCTTGCGTGAATGTATTTTCAAAGAAGTAGTACGCACATTTTAATTAAAATTTGCGGCGAATAGACCTTTCATACATCTGTTTACACATATAGGGTTGTGCGGCAATAAACGAAATATAACTTTATGGCCATTTGTACGGCGTCTTTACAGAAGAGATTGATGGTTTTCCAAGAAAAAATTCAAGGTACGGCACTTTACTGTCAAATATTTTTATTCCGTATATTGACGGAATCTCGGCAAGCAGTTCAATTTGGTGCATGCATATTGTATCGACGGATGGCAACGTCATTAAAACTCGTCGATTTGATTGACTGTAACGCGCATATGTGTTTTTGTTGGACCGGGTTGAAATGATTGTGCACACGCGTTCGAGTGGTGCCCTGAACTCATCGACTTTTGGATACTTTACAATCAAATTGTCGATCAAACTGGAAAGCATGTTTGATATTTTTGGCAGTTCAAATAATTTCGGGTCGGTGTCTTCGCGCCGAATCAAGAGCCCAAACGGACTTAACTGAATATCAACCGTTGTGCCATCCTGTTTTGCCGTCCGAAGCGCCTTTTTTAAAACAATGGCTCGAAATCCGGTCGTTAAATCGCCGCTTCGGCGCATGCTCGCGCAGTACGCCTGGTCAGTATAAGCTTGAGGGCCGTCCATGTATATAATACACCCACGGCGTATAATGTCGGATATATGCATTCGAATTGGGCAGGCGCCAAAATCCGGAATCAAGGGTGGCATACAAGAATTTAATAAAAGAAAATGTCTTGTTACGCAGGTAAAAATCGAGTTATCCGAGCCAAAAAAAAGAAGTTCAACCAGTGGCACCGAGTATGTAAATACAGACGATGAAATCGTTTTTAATATGTCACCAATTTCATACACGCTTGCAGAAACAATTCAGTGCATTAAAATATGTATAGCGCCACTAAGTGACGTGCGTGAACTAGCAATAAAACTTTACGGACAAGCAAAAGTGCGCGTAATGGAAACACACCTAAGCCTGTGTAATCAAGTTTATTGGGAATTGGCTTCTATAAAAAACATTAATGAGAACAAAGAAACAGTCGCGCTTGACGTTTTTACAAGAATGGCCCGCTGCCGAATTCCGTATCGTGAATATAACAAACTGCGAAATAATTTCGACGAAATGTCAGTGCATCCGTCTGACGTGTACGGTTTTGTCAAGGAAATGCAGTCCAGAAATTTAGAGCACAATGATACAGATTCGCCTTCGCATTCGTGGTTTGCTAGCGGCAGATTTTTGTTTTATAATGATTGCGCCTGGGAAGTTGCATACCCGAAAAACGTCGCACACGTGTTTGCATCAATCAACGATGCAAAAAAAGTTTTTTCTAACCACAGATTATTAGACGCAACTTCTAATACATTACACGTGCACACAGCATTAGAGATTAACGCCGAAACGGTGCAGGAACTTGAAACAAAAAATCGATGTTATATTAACAGCAAACAAAACAGTGCACTTTTTCGCGTTATTATTGTTCTCAGAGACGCTGCCGTCTCGCAATTACTGTCTGTCAAAATATCGTCGTATTTAGCCGTGACAATTCCAGAAAGTGCCATGGTCAACGCAGACGTGTTTGAATTATTTGAGTACCACGTTAACCGATTTAAAATTAAAGGCACGTTTGCAAAGGAATATGTGTCACCATTTGCGGAATTAATGAAAGCGTCATTATCGCGTGACAAATTCCTATCGCTTGGTGCGATGCGGCACAGACAGAGTGCGGCATACGACCAAGCAGTCACGCGGTGTGAACGGCAGCTTATGGACACAATCAAATTATTTATTTCATCTAACCCTAAGTTTTCTTTGTCTGAATATTTAACCTGCTAAGTATGCATATAAACAAACGTATATAAAAAATTTAAACATAACTGCGAATTTTAGTTAAACACGCGTGTGTTTTTTTTTTAAAAAAAAAACTAAACATATCTGCAATTTGTAATTACAATTGGCTGTTTAGACCATTTATACAAATAAACATATTTTATAAAAACATCACCTATAAGGCATTTTTGGTCTGCAGCAAATTAATTAAAAAATGCAAATCCTGGTGTTTTTCTGTGTTATCGCGTTTGTTAAGAGCGAAATTTTTATTTCCGTCAGCCGGGATTATGCCATCATAGAAACAAATACATCGTCGCCGTATGTGGACGACGACGTGTCGGTCATCTATACTCAGTCCTACATTATCCAAATGATCGATTTATCAAATGGAAAAACATTTCAGCACAGTAGCCACGACCCTGGATTTGTTGCGTGTAGTACTATTAATACGCACGTAGTATGCGCACACAGAGTATAAAAACAAGGAATTTTTTATTTTTGTTCTTAGATTAAATATGTCGGTATATATAACAAATGTAAATATATGTGTTAATTATTAAACTGCCGTGTCTGATGTCGTTTTTGTGCGTTTTGCGATCATTGCAGTGTATCCAATTGCACCAAATTCCGTGAGTGCGGATACGCCGATCGCGACTGCGACCATTACAGATATGCCCCACCACGGAAGGCTGTTCCAGAATGAATATTCGCTCAATTTTAAAATGCTGAGTAAAATTGCAATAACGGCAACGGTAAACGGCAGAGTAAAGCGGCCAGTCATGAGAAGTCGGACGCGGCCAATACCTGTGTCACCATTGATGCCGGTAGCATAACACACTTCGATGCCCTGATCAGGCTCGAGGAGTTTCCCTGATTTCGCGTGTGGTATTTTAATTGCCCATGTTCCAATCACGGCGACGCCTGCTTGGATTTCCGAATCAACCGAATCAGCGTCTGGTTTTAATGTATCAATCGTCCCATGTGCAGTGACCCGTGCCGCAAAATAGTAAAAGTATCCTAAACGCCAAATCATTAGCAGTAGCGGCGGAGAAAGCCAGAGCAGCAAATAATGCGCATTGGTGTTTCGATACCCATTCCCGTCAGGCCCGACGCACGAATCAACAGTTGATGGTGTTCCCGTTAGGCTTTCACAGTGTGAATCAAATACGGCCACATTTGCCGACGGAAGGTCGTTTGAAACCCACATACCGGCAATAACAACCATCATGCCAAACATAAAATAAAAAATCAACACAATACTGCGATTACGAGGTGGAGCAGGCTCTTTATGAACATTAAAATTAACCGCCCGCGAGGTTTTACTACTATTCAACCGCAGCGCCGTCCCGGTTGTTGTCGGGGTCGTGTTGTCGGCGACTGACATACCGTATCGCATAATAAACAGTGGGACAAACCGCAAAATCATTGCGACCATGTGTAGTCCAGCTATGATAAAAATGTCATTATCGTTTACAAAACATATTCCGGCAATTTTTAACGCAATAAAAATCAAAGCAAGCGTGTCGAGTATATCCGGCAGAAATTTGCCAAAAATTGCAAAAAAAAGTGTTGGTTCTATTTTAGTCGGCTTTTCGCGGATTGCGTTTTCATACATGTAGAATTTCCGAATCATGTATATTTCGGCAACCATAAGACACAAAAGATACACCCATACGGGCATATAATACAACATTTCAATGTTTCGAAGATACGCAGCTTCGTTATAATCCGAATAGAGTGTTGCTCGATTGTCTTTTACGTATTGCCAAAACAAGCTATATTCTACATTTGGCGGGTCTTTGTCGTATGCAACACTACGGTGTTGAACGCCAATGCAGTAATGAGTAAACGGTATAAGAAATAAATGGTATGGCAATACTGAATTCTCAAGACCTGCAGATGCCATCATAAGAATGCGTATTTTAAGCTGAGTTTCGGCATTTGTGCCAGTACAGTTTTCAATCTTACAAAAATTAAGCCTATTTGCGTACCAGTCGTGTGGTGTCGAATTAAATGTATTGTCATATATATTGTTTATGACAGATGAATTGATTGCGTACAACGGGTCGAGTGAACAATAATCGAAACTTTCTCCCGAAGTTTCTGCCGACGTGTACGTAAACGGAGTGTAGGTAAGGCTTGGGATTTGCTGGCCAATCCATAACGCGACAAAAATCGTTGTATATAAATACACGATCAAATCAAACGCCTTTCGTATCGCCAATTTGCTTAATACGACAGATAAATCAATCGCCATGGTGTATATATGTACCTAATTTACATAAAATGCCATATACTAAAAAATATGCAGTTTCTTATAAGGGTAAAACAAACGTCTATACACACGTCTCATTAAGAAAATTTGGCTGAGTCCTTTTAAACAGGGTTTTTGTGACTAGAAACATACAAAGAGTTGCCTTTAGTACCAAATAAAATACACGATGCGTTATTCTATTTAGAGACTCTCTGCCCAGTAAGAAATTACACCGCAGCGGCGTATTTGCCCTTGGGGTATTATGACACGTATGTTTAATTAAAATGTGCATTGTCGTGTAGACTTTTTATACATTTGTTTACATATATGCGTAAAATATGTTTTTACAATTGACAATGCAATTTATTATAAGCATCGCGCTTTTATGTGCGTTTGTTGGCGCAAGCCTTGTAGATTGCAGCGGCCGTGTATGCATGTTTACCGACGTAGTCAAAGCGCCCGTGCCCACAATAATCAAACGCGCGATTTTTGATGCAAATACAACGTACATTGGCGCGGAGGCGTTTTATAATACAACTGTAACATCTATTTACTTTTACAAATGTGGTGTAAAAGTAGATCCAAATGCCTTTGACACGCTTGAGACGGTATCTATCGGATGTAAAAACGAAACGTATACTTTAACATGCGAATATGGGGTTGTATCGACGTATGAGCATTTATGTTTAACGTGCGTTTATCTTTCTTAAAAAGTTTCGTATTTACTATACTTTTATTTTTAATACACATATTAGATTATAATTTATGTAAACAAATGTATGAAAGGTCTACACGCAAATTTTAATTAGATATATGTGTTATATTACGCCTGCCTGAAGTATATTTAATTACAAAGGTTAATATACGGACCTTTCATGCGTTTGTTTACACATTTTTCAGTTTTATAAATAAAAAAAAAAAGTTAAAACTTTGGAACGTGCTGATGATCTAAATCAAACACCTTTAAAATTTTTGCGCCTGATGCTGCGGGATTTGAGTATGAGGGAGTTTCTGACATGCGCATAGATTGTGTTTCAGCAGGACGTTTAACCGACGCCGTTATTACTACGGGTCGGCCCGCGGCGATGGTTTCTTGTGCGGCTTTGCGCGCTTCCATCATTGCGTTTGCTTTTTTGATTTTTTTTGTGTAAGAAACAATATCAGACCGAGTCGAGCTTGCAGCAATTGAGATTGGTGGCAAAATAATACTATCAAACGTGTCCGGAAACACTTGATGTGCCATTGCGGTAAAAATTGCTTTGGCTTCGTTAAGCTCGTCGAGGGCTTCTGCCTGGTGCATGCTGATCGCGCTTTCGTGGGCAAGGATTGTTTTGCTCAATTCAGATTTTTCTTCCTGTGCGATTTGAAGTTTTGCTCTAAGATTCACTATTTCCGTGTTGTCTGCCGCGTGCCGTACATTTGCTTCGGTTACGCGGGCGGCTTCTGCAAATAACGCGGTAGAATCCGGTAATACAATATCAGCCATCGCTTTTACAATAACCCCATATCCGTTGTTTCTCATATACGCATCAATGTTGCCGCCTCTATATATATAGGTGCCGGGCCGTCTGCCACGATGACAGATGGATATCTCGATTGGCGTAATGATATACGGCGGCCGATGTAGCTCTGACACGGTATGTTGAAGACTGCACATTGGAATCAAGCCTGCGTCGTACATAGTCATGACAATCCGGTCTTCCGGCAAAAACGTCAAAAGTCCAATCCAATGTAAAGATCCGTCTTTTGGATCAACCCAGGCATGTGTGATGTGTCCCAGTGCGCGATTTCCTTTTACGATGCTTGTCCGTGGGGCATCATTGTCCCCCATTTCATGATTAATAAAAACCGGAAGCCCAATTAGTCTAGGCGCCATTTCCCGCAATTGCCATTGGCGAAGCGTGTCGTACGACGACGCTGCGAGCCGGGCCCCGTTATCTGGTTCCGGAAAGCGGTACGCACACCCGCAGCAATATGTGCTCATTTATATAGGAGTTGAATACATGTATTTGATTTTCAGATATAGACAACAATGACGGGCTACATGATTGACGTAATACTAACAGGATTTCCGGTCTGGCAAACAAACAAAATGATGTCAGATTCGGATACATGCCAATGCGCCGCGAGCGGGTACAGCATTGATGTTGACGTATGCCCGGTCCGGCTCGTAATGTGTTCGGCACAGTGCATGCATACGATGCTCAAGTCAGTTACGAGTACACCAATGAAGCGTGTCCTGCTTGCTGCATATCGCGGTGTAATATACGTGCCAAAACATCGCGCCGACGGATCTGGTGTTGGCGGGATTATCGTTCGCCCGCCAAGATGTAACAGCTCGTGCGAAAGATCAGTTGCGTGCGCATATCTGGCACACGGATGGTTAAATTGAAAAAACTGTCCATTTGATGGATCAATGCGAACGGCAGATGAGAGAATGTACAATCGATTAATGTTAATGTGTCGGCAAAAATCATCATTCCGCGTCCATTCAAACCACTCGCCACACCCGGGACATACAACAATTGGGATCTGCTGCCATGGAATATCAAGGATACGCAAACAAAATCCGTCGGTTGTCCCGTCCGGTGCGGGCGGAACATAAAACACCAGTTGAACTGTATTTGAGCTGCAGTGTTCCTGAACGATGGATGCACATACAGCCAATTCGTTCACGGGTAATTTAATATCCGTTGGGTTTATGAAACATAATGGCCGTGGCAATAATCCAGTGTCGGGGTTTTTTGACAAGAATTGCGAAAGGTGTGCGACTACGATATTGCAGCGGCGATGTTCAGATGGGCATAATTCCGGATCCGTAAAAACGGCAGTTATTTGTAATGGCGGAATAAAATCATTGCAAACTGTAAACCCTGCAACCGATTTATTCTTTGATGCAATTCGACGAGGATATGGAGTGAATGTTGCCCGCACACCTTTTGCGTCTAGGATGATTGCCCCAACGTTGGGAATTTTAGTTGATTTGGTAATATGGAAAACCGGGTCGACGTTATCAGAAAGTAGGTGTCGGACCTGGTGTGTAACGGATTCGCATTTATTATAAAAAAACGCATCACATGATTTGCATCCGTGGATAATTTTGCTCGTGCAGTATTCTGAAATCCGGCCAGTATTGACATCACCGGTAGATACAAGCGATCCGATCACATTACAGCCCGTACAACTAGTGCATTTAATACACAGGAACCTGCTGCACATTGTGCACGCAAATTGCTGGATGCATTTAGTTTTGAACGCATGCACTGCGGTGCCGCACCCGCAGCAAAACAAAAAGTCGGTTGTAGAGTCGTTAACAGGTTGATTCAAAGAATACTTTGTACACGAATTCTGTAAACTCGTAATATCATCTACTGAGATTCCTGTTATACGAGATGCGATGTGTATGTCGACTTTTTCGGGGCGGCGAGTGCGGTGATACCATGCGTGGAAATCCGACACTGTGAGCGCCGTCATTCAAAATAAAAAATGCGATATGTGTAAACAAACGTATGAAAGGTCTATTCACCGCAAATTTTAATTAAAATGTATTAAAATATATTCGCGCAAGCGTATTTAATTAAAATTAAAGTTTGCACCTTTCATACATATGTTTACACAAATATGCTTATTTAATCTACTCCAAACGTTGCAAAATACACCCGCTGTGCGTGTGCCAATTCGGTGACAAGTTCCCGAATGCCGTCGCTGTACAATTTTGTAAGACTGGTTGTCATGTGGCTCGTAAAATCGGGATATGGGCCAAACATTTTCGATTTGTTTTTTGTCTTCACCGCTGTTTTAAATTCGTTTATCCAACAAAGCAACATGTGTTCTTTCTTGCCGGGAATTTCAACGCATCGAATTTTTGGTGCGACGTATGCCGGGTACTTGAATTCAAAAACAGTGTAATACATACAATAGATGCTGTTAAACTCGGAGTACCATTCTTTTATAAAATGCGTGTCCAGACAAAATACAACCTGCCACGTCTTGTGCAATTCCGGTCCATACAATACGGCAGACCACGTGTTTTTGGACAAAATCCCAACAACGTCGGTAAACAAAATATTCTCGTCGGTCAAAACAATAATCTCGCGTTTGTCAGTATAAACGGTCCACCCGCGCCCACATAAAAACCGCTTACACGTTTCAAGAGCATCGCTTGCTTTAACATCGCGGAGCGAAAGCTTTGCCAGTACCGCGATTCTGTTAAGATTGCTTGCGGCGCTTGTCTGGTCCATTTTTAAAAAATTATTGACTACTGTATTTTGGTTTAAAAATTTAAACACGTGTCATTTTTAAAAAAAAAATGTACGAGTCAGGCGTGATTTTTATTGTTATTTTATTATCTATACTGTTTGCGATTTTTCAAGATTGTAGCATATACAGAGCAGTTCCTCCGTCGTTTCAAGAAGCAGTCGGTTGTCGGTCAAAACAAAAATATCGTCAGTATAAACGGTCCACCCGCGCCTACATAAAACCTGCTTGCATGTTTCAAAAACGTAGATTGCGCATCTATTCAATTTCGAAAAATTAAATACGTGTCATTTTTAAAACAGAAAAAAATGCACGGGTCAAGCGTAGTTCTTATTGTCATTTTAGTATCTATGCTGTTTGCAATTTTTCAATATCTTAGCATATACAGAGTAGTTCCTCCGTCGTTTGATGTTATGCCGGAACGAGGTGCGGTCAGGGTTGGTGCCAAGGTTTTTGCCGTTAGCGATTTCTTTGGAATAAGCAGTTTTAATATATCCGAGATGTTTATACCCGGGTTATCTGAACTAAGAAACGCGTTTACAGTTAATTGCGAGGATTTGTTTAATAACAATGGTTTATGCTACAGTCCCGTCGAGGACGAAGTTCCAAAAACGCTTGTTGGGATCTTTGGCGTCGCAACCCCGTTTGGAATCTTTTCACCAGACGCTGAGACTGCGGAAAAATCTGATATAGAATGCGCATCTTTTTCGGAATTAGGATCAATGTATTCTCCGAATTTATGCTCAACCGCTGTGGACTCCCTGTTCTATATCTCGTTGCCACCCCCGACCCCGGCTCCGACTCCGGCTCCGACTCCGGCCCCGACCCCGGCCCCGACCCCGGCTCCAACTCCGGCCCCGACCCCGGCCCCGACCCCGGCTCCAACTCCGGCCCCGACCCCGGCCCCGGCTAAAAACGGGTATTGTTTTAGCCCAGAACGTGGTTGTAATACTGGTGTGTTGTGTTGGGTTGGCGGTATTGATTGTAATAATATAAAAGAGTTTGGAATGTGCAGACTAATAAAAGACTGTTAATCCGACCCCGACCCCGGCCCCGCCCCCGGCTCCGGTCCCGTGTGGGCCGGATACATGCAAGTGTGCGTCAGGAAGTTTTGGTAACTATGTCTGTCCTGGTTCATGTTGTGACAACATGGCGAACTGCAATCCAGACGCGCCCCTTTGCATACATCCTGAATCTTGTTTGTAAACAAATGTATGAAAGGTCTACACGCAAACTTTAATTAAATACGCTTGCGCGAATGTATTTTCAAAGAAGTATTGCGCATCTCTTCAATTCTGAAAATTTAAATACGTGTCATTTTTAAAACAAAAAAAAAATGCATGGGTCAAGCGTAGTTCTTATTGTCATTTTAGTATCTATGCTGTTTGCAATTTTTCAAGATCTTAGCATATACAGAGTAGTTCCTCCGTCGTTTGATGTTATGCCGGAACGAGGTGCTGTCAGGGTCGGTGCCAAAGTTTTTGCAGTTAGCGATTTTTTTGGAGTAGGCAATTTTAATGTGTCCGAGATTTTTATACCAGGCCTATCTGAACTACGAAACGCGTTTACCGTTGACTGCGAGGACCTGTTTAATAATGGCGTTTCATGTTACAGCCCCGTCGAGGACGAAGTTCCAAAAACGCTAGTCGGGATATTTGGGGTCGCGACCCCGTTTGGCATTTTTTCGCCCGACGCAGAAACGGCGGAACGTTCTGATCCAAACTGCGTAAACTTTTCAGCACTGGGTTCGTTTTATTTTTCAAATCTATGCTCAACCGCGACAGACTCGGTGTTTTATATTAGTCCGGAAATCCCGAGTCCGGCTTTGTTTAAGTGTACACAATCAGCATATGTAACTTCACCGGCAACAAATATAATTGCAGTAATCAACACTGACACATACAAAATAATAAGTAATATTTCCGTTTCTGGCAATCCTTTACAGATAGTGATTTCCCCAGACGGTCTGGTTGTATACGTACTGATTGATTCCGGTGTTTCTGTAATCAACATTACATCACAGACCGTAATAAACACAATTAATTTTAAAAGTAACCCCGGGTTTATTGCAATTACTTCGGATAGTGCTTCTTTGTATGTAACAGAGAGTGATTTAAATGTCATATGTATAATTAACACTACTACATACCAACCAATACACAACATGTCCTTATCTTCTGATGCTTCTGGCCCTCAGTTTATTGCGTTTAACGCCGACAATACAATTGCATATGTAGCTATGTATAATTGTGACGAAGACTATTCAATGACAACTGTAGTATGCAACACGTCGAACTATATTTGTTCAGATTATGATTTTAATGACCCGGACCATTTTAAATATAGTATGATGACTGTAGCAGTTTCATCAAGCGGACATATATATGTAACTGGATTTAAGTACAGTTCCAGTCCTGGTTACCTTTTTAATGTTTTTTTATTTGTATTTGATTCCAACATTACGTTAATATATAAGTTGGATTTAGGTTACCACCAAAATGCCGAGTCAATTGCAATTAACTCAGACGGCAACATTGTATATTTACCAATTCTAGAGAGCAAAGTTCTTGCAATAATCAATATTAACACTGAATCCATATCTACAATTCCATTTACTGATTTAGAACCGCACAGTGTTGCACTTTCAACCAACGGCGATTTTTTGTATGTGACAACTGGTAATAACGCAATTACTGTAATAAACACTACGGCGCCATACGACACAACAATACATGAAATTGGCGATAGCAATAGTACTTCTTATTGGGTGGCCATATGCTCCGACCCTGGCTCCGTTTAATGTAACCGATTGTGATAATAAAGGATTTATATGTATTACTGCGTGTCATATCAATGACAACAAATGCTGTGAAAGTTGGGCGTTTGTTTCCGACAGTAAATGTAAATACAATCTGCAGTTATGTGTTTGGATTTCTTTGAAAATACACATGCGCGCATATTTAATTAAAATTTGCAGTTATGCGCACAGGCTTTTTATATATCTATTTACACATATACGTATATTAAAATTGCACACTACATAAACTTGTATGGCTGCGTTGCCGTATAAGAGTAATTTACGTCTAAATGCGGAATTTACAATTCACAAAAAAGATTTTAATTATTTTACCGGTTCTCAAACAGGAGATGTAATGCGTGCGGCTATTGCCGTAAAACAATCGACACTGTGTATTGCTCCGGATTATACACAAAGTTTATCCGTTTTGTGCGCGTTTATGTTTTTAGTAAATTTTATGCACCGCGCCTTCAAATAAATTGGACGTCATTTTTCGACACAGCATGGGGCTTGGAGGCGGGGTGCCAAAACACATAAACGAACTGTAATCTAATTTATTTAAACGCACCGTTTTTATAGCCCGGGGTTATACTAATATATATATATATTTTTTTGTGCAGGATACCGGGATCTATCAAATTTTCTGCAAATATAGCAGATCTTGTCAAAGAAACTGCAGCGACGGAATGTATCGTTGAAATGAATATTATTGTGCACGGCATCCCCGAATTTATTAATACAGGAAACGGTTTGTATACGTGGTTTAAAGGCATGCTTGGCCGATACGAAGTTGCAACAATTGTGCTTGTGGCAGACAACTACGAGCGTGTGCCGGTACAAAAATGCATCGAGCAGGCTTTCCGGATGCAATCCATTCCGGAAGCCGACCATGATGCCGGTGCACTCAGCGTCACCGACGACTACTGTCCTCCGGGCCGGATCATTAACGCAAGCCCGGAATTGATGTTTAATGTAATTTGTTATCTTCTTCACCGGGTGGCAGTTGTGGCACAGAACTACGAGTTTCCGGTAATCTACGCGACATGCCCGTCGATAAAACAAGGAAAACAGTGCGATATTATAATCAACGGGATCCATAGATTGGCAGGCGACAATATAATGCTTTCAAAAGACGCACCTGCTCCACCCAAAAATTTTGTCGACGGGGAGGGCGAGCTGCTTGCGTGGCTGTGGGCTGCGTGGTTTCGCCGCACGCAAGCAGGGACCCGTACGCTTATCCGGAGCATTGATACCGACAACATTGGGATTGCGATGCTTATGAAAAACACACAGGTCCGGGACTCGGTGATTGTCGAGCTTAAGCCGATTGGAAGAGGGCGGGACAAAATGCGCCGGTATTTTGATTGTCGGGAATTGGCAAAACTTCCACATTTTCAGCTCTGTGATATGCTCTTGCTTTACATTCTCGGCGGCGGCTCAGATTTTTGTCGAGGCGTAATAACACGGGCCCCGATCCCTAAACACGGCATTATTACGCTATTAAAACATTTCTCAAAACACGCGGCGAGCCTTGGCGGTGAAGCCGGTCTTGACGGGTTTCTTTTGACGTTTTTAACGCCTGTCCAGATTTCGGAACTCGCGCCCGTAAAGGCCGCGGCTTTTTGGAATTTATCGTACTGGCACGATGTGCTTTTACGCAACGCCGCGTCGTTAACCGATTGATGCCCGTGTTTGGAATATAGATTGCATCGTGGCTGAACTCGATGATACCGTCGAGACACACAATCACAAGGCTTCCGAATATTTCCGTTTTGGCTGGCAAGTTGTTTTTGAATGCGTACATATTCATGCCATTATATAGCTGATCGGTAAATCGCCGCATCGGGGAATTTGGCTCTCGTTTCCCGGAATGAATACTCATTTGGTTTGGGTATTTGCGGTCGGGTTTTTCGTAAAAAAACATAAATTTTGACACTGATAGCCGGGTGGTTTTTGTCTCGATGATCCGGGGGCACCGCTCGGCGCCATTAAGTGCGATTGCGTCAATGGCCGTTGACCATTCATTATTTGCAGATGATACCTTTATTTGTGTGATTAATCCGGACAATTTCATTTTGTTTTCTAAATATGCAACAAATCGTTTTGCGGGATCGTTTAGCGGGATGCTGCCCGTTGCAGCAAACGCTACAACATCGCGGTCAAACTGCCGGCCGGCGTTCCTGGACGCAACACCCTTATAGATTGACACTTTTGCAATTGTTGTTATGCCTTTGCGCATTTTTTCTTTGTTTTTTGAATTTGATTGTATGCTTATATACTTATTAATTGCTGGTTTTTAAACGAATATTGACGTAAAAAAATAACAAATTATGACGCAAACAATAATTTTGTTTTGTGTTTTTTTGGGATAGGGATGCAATTCACCTATCGATATATCCGATTTTGTATGTGTATAAACGTTGTAAATAAAATGAAAATCGGTTATGTATTACTTGGGTTATTCGGGCTGTGTTGCGTTACAGGCTACAGTGTTAGATTGCGGACGACTTTTGATGTACCGACGATAAAATTTATGCTTTTACCGGTTCCAGGCCGCAGTAAACATACGTACGTTATCGCAAATTCGCATATCGCGTTAGACGTAGTTACGCAACTTTTGTGGCTCTTATTCCCTGCACATAAACGACGTGGAACTGGTGTATCGATTGGTGAAGTTTTTGTAAGTTATGACGTTTGTAAAAAGTATACTAATTCCCTTTACAGTATGAAGATGACGATTCTGGTAATGTAGATATTACTCCGCAGATTATCGGAGATGAGAGGCCGCTTGAAGGCCCGCTGAATATATCAAGTAATCCCTTATTTTTTTCTGTGTGCTAATAATGTATTGCAGTACCATTTTTAATTGGTAACATTACGGGGAACATTACCGACATAATTGGTAACACATCCAAAACAACGTCTGTCGGTGGGGTCAACACTACCTGGATTGCGGTACCGCACACTACAATAGGGGATGAAACAGCTGCACGCAACACTGTAATCGCAATATGTGTAACAATACTTGTGATTTTTGCTGTTGTTGCTGTTTTATTGTTGTATGTAAAAAAACGACAGAATGCCGCTTTTTTGTAAAGTTTGTATATGTGTAAACAAATGAAAGGTCTTTACGCCGCAAATGTTAATTAAAATTTGCGTATACTATTAAAATACATCTGCGCAGGCGTATTTGTGTAAACAAACGTATGAAAGGTCCGTATATTAACATTTGTAATTAAATATACTTCAGGCAAGCGTAATATAACTAATTAAAGTTTGCATTATCGTGTAGACCTTTCATACATTTGTTTACACATGTAATTTAAGTTTGTATGCGTATAGACCTTTCATACATTTGTTTACACATATATCATTAATACGCGATATAACAACAAGCTAGTATAAGCATACGCCCGAGTTTTGTTTACATATATTACAAATGGAATTTAGTTTGCCATGGAAAAAAGACACAAAGACGTCGACAAAAGAACTAGAGGCGACAAGCAGGAAGTTTGATCTTGAACTTGACTTGCAGCGCCGGTTGTCTGCGCGCAAAATGGGCAAACTCGAGCAACGACTTGCGGCTCTGCCAATTACCGGAAAAAATGATCCGGCCCGTCAGCTTGTACTTGGCGACATAAAAACACAAAAAAATGTCATAGACAGTATGTTTACGTCGGCATTGTTAGTGCACAAACTTGACGGCGCAGCAAAAACCACGATAACAAAGATACACGCAATTGTTGCCGCAAATGAAATATCGGCAATTTCTGCAAACATTGAGCAGCCGCCAGGGACATCGCTCGAAAATGCGATGCGGGACCATGCAAACACGGCCCGGACAAATAATATTATAGCACAGATTGACACGATTAGTACACTAGACGATGACGACGATGATGACGGCGGCGGCGAAAACGAGCAGCTATATGCCATGATTCCGAGTGTTCCGATATCGTCCATTAGACAGGACCAAGGTCAGGCGCACATAGGGGTTCAATTAAGAAACTGAGATCAGCTGGGATCAGCTGCGCTGGGATCAGCTGCGCTGGGATCAGATGCGGCATTAAATTCGGGTGCAAATTTAGCGGGTGTGCCAAACACGTGAAATGCAAAATTGACGTCCTGTAATTTTTCTGGGACGCGTGGAACGTTTAGACAGCGAGCCGTTACGGGCGGCACGCCAACTGCACACCATTCACATACGCGAAGTTTGCTTTTTCCACCGCAAAATCGACAAAACGAATCCCCGTTTCTTACTTTGCTTGCGACAACGTCGGCGGAGCGGCACTGCCCGCAGCGGCTGCGTTGCATGAAAACATCGTACCGCTGCCACTGCGTGGGCGGCTTGTATAGACCGCACCCGGAGCAGTAGAGCCTGACGCCATTGGCACAGATGGCGCGCAGCCTTGGCGGCTCGCCCGGGTGTATGAATTTCGGTTGCTGGGAGAGGCATTTGTAACACCGCCACTGCGACGACGGGAGCGCCGCGAGGGCTTCTGGCGGGAAATGGAGGTGCATTTTGTATGCATCACACACGGTACACAGGAAAAACGGCTCGCCGTCACGGAAGACGTGTATTTGTTTTGAAACAAGCGGTGCGGCGGCGTATTCCGGCAGCCCGTCGGCGTCGATTCCGACGGAGTTTATGTAATATTTAGGGGGCAATACTCTTGACATAAGAAATAACGCTATTAATTTAATTTTAAAAAATGAATATGTAAAAAAAAAATAAATCTAAAATGTGTCAACAAAATTATAAAAGGGATGTGCGTGTATATACATTTGCACAAGTTAGATACACGTACTTATGCAAAAGGGTTAGGGTTATAATAAAAAATGTTGTTTGCTTTGACGTTTGCGTCATCGGCAAAAGCGCTTTGGTGATATACCATCCACATATACATCACATAATTCTTCTTATAGAGTGCATTAAGACTTTTTAGTTTGTTAAGAATCTCATTAAGCTGGGTTGTTTCTCTAGTTACGTCGTCTGAAAACTTAGGGTCCATTTCCGGCGTTTCCGAAAGTGTTTTTTGCAAGCCTGAAATTTTGTTTTCAGCTATAGAAGCAAGTTCGTCTTTTTCTACAGATCCCTTAGCTCGTGCTTTAACTCGTTTTGATTCCTTGACTTGAAGTTTTTCAATGGTTGCTGTAAGATCGGCTTTTACGGCTTCGATTTCGTCGTATTTTACATTTTTAATGTCCGTTACAATCTTGACTCTCGCGTTTTGATCACGACCTAAAGCTATCTGTAACTTAATTGTTTCCATAGGTTGTTCAATGTTTTCATCGCGGAAACTTATTATGTCAGCATGAGAATACGTAGTGTTTTTTTCTAATGCGGTTTGTTTGGCAAGTGTCTTAAAAACCTCAATTCTTTTCAGAGCATTGTGTATGGTTTTCTTGTCAATTTCGGTATTTTTTACAACGACTTTTATTTGTCTGATATATTCATCAGGTTCGTCTAGGCCAGATGGTACAAGTATTGTCATTTTTTTTTGGGATGCATCTTTCCACGTAAAAGCTTCGTCGAAAACAAGAAATGGATTTTTGCCGGCAACCATCTTAGCAAGTTCAGATTTTTTCACAACGAGTTCATCCACCGTGTCAGCCACGATTTCTTCAAGAGGTTTTTCCGCGGCGGCGGCTTTGTCAGCGGTTTTGGGTGTTTCCACAACGGCAGCCGGTGTAGCCGGTGTATCCGCATTAACAGTTGGCGTGGTCACCTTAAGAGCGACCTTAGGCGCTGTGACCTCGACCTTAGGCGCTGTTTCCTCATCTTCTGAGCTGGAGCCAGAGGATGAGCTTTCAGCCTTCGCGGCAACCATAGCATCGACATTATCTGATAGGTTCTTACGTTCTGTGTCATCTTTATCAGCAATTTCAAATTCAGATCCAGGTAAAAGTTTGTCGGAAACAGACACACCAAGCAAATCGTCCGAATAGGGGAAAATTGTTAGTGAAGCTGCCTTATTGCGCGCACTAAGGATCGGCGGCACGTATAGACTTCTCATTAAGTCATCAAGAATTTTATCATTATGCGTCGTAATCTCGGCCAATAAGCTACTTGTTTTTTTCTCAGTCGATTTAATTCGTTTATTTAATTTCGAAATGTTCCTACACGTTCCGGGGGAGTCGACAAAGTACGCACATATTACGTCATCATATAATAGTCGTGAAAACATCGATGTAGGGTCGTAGTCATTCCAACATTTTGTATCATACTTAAAACCAGGGTTTACACAATACTCTAAGAAATCATCAATAAAAGAAGGCATCCCACGAATTTCCTCATTACTGTCTGATTCCGCCTCATCTGTATTTGTGGCAATGACAGCAAAGGTTGTTGTGTTTATTGCTTTCCTTTGTTCTCTTAATTTGTCCAATTTGTTTTGCACTGCCGCACTAAAAGCAGGAACATCCTTATCACCGTCAAAGGTAGCTGATAGACTGGGGCTGGCATTTAAGGAGAGTGACGTCTTTACTGGTGTTTTAGAAAATAAATCAAATGTTTTAAAGTTTGAAACTCGAGGCGACATTTTATTCTGTAACAAAAATGAAAACAAATGTTTGCGGGTTTTATCCGGCTTGTCAAAATTCACACCTAGCGAGTCCCATTCAATGAATTTGCCGGAAATGTCTTTCATACCAGACAAAAACATTTTAATTGTGTTAACCGGAATGTCATGCGATTCAAAAATTTTACACGCAATTATATAATCTCGATTTGTTTCCTTTATCAAATTATAGACAATGCGTTCAAGCATTTTTGCGTAACGTTTCAACTCAGTAATATAATACTCGTGTTGTTCAATTTTCAAATTATGTTGAATGTTTGTTAATTGTGTCTCATCTGAGTAAGCTGATTTTAACGCTTCTAGTTGCTTCTTTTGTTCATTTATTGTAGCAATAGATGCATCTAGGGTTTTTCTTTGTGTTTCGCGGACTTGTAGCGTCTCATCTGTCATCATTTGAATTGTGTGTTCATATTCAGTTGAAAATTCCTCACACTCTTTTTTTACCTTTTTAAGTTGGGTTTCGTATTCTTGAAATTTGGGGTCGTATTTAGGATCGGATTTTGTTTCTTTTCCCGACTTCACAGTGTAGTATTTAGGATCGGAATTTGATTCTTTTCTCAACTTCACAAGGTTTGTTGTTATAGGGTTCGATTTAAGTTCAAGTCTCCTTGCTATATCTTCTTCTGCTCCTTGCGATTTCTTCTTCTGTTCCGTGGGTCGAACCGGCTTTCCAACACTCTGGAAGGACTTCTGGTCTTCGAATTCTGGATCCGAAAAGTCTTGTTCCAGCATTGCAGAAGAACCAAACAAACCAGGCGTGTCGTCATATGAACGCACGCGTTGAGAAATTACAGGTTTTAGTTGATTGTACATTTTAGTATAATTGTACAATCATTTCCGCTTCTATGCTTATATCAAATGTATTGCATTATCTATATAAAACGCCACGTCAATAACGGGAACCTCGACAAAATGGAAATCGTTGTTGTCTGGATGTAAAATAACGAGACCTATTATATCAACGATGTCTATTCCGATAATATGTCGATACAGATTGAGTTGCAATTGGTACTGAACCATGGATTCTGCATACAAACACCGCGTGCGTTTCCAATCAATAATCATAAGTCGACCAGTAATTTTATTAACAAAGAGTGCGTCAACGGTGCCGGCAATTCGGGCGTCGGCATTAAACACCAACTCTTCCGACGCCCGCAGTTTCCACGCAGGGTGGATATGCGTATCCATAAATCGAAGAAATTGGGCTTTAAGTTCAAATTGCCGGTCAGACTCGCCACACAAATACCGCTCAATGTCCAAATGCATCAGAGTGCCTAGATTACACGCGTTGTTTGTTGGTACTGCGCGGTCAATATTTACTGCAAGTTCTGATATAACATAACTGACGCGGGCATGCCGCAGACCGTTGATGATATAATAGTTGCCTGTTGCCATTGAAAAGAAATGTTTATTTTTTGAGACAATGCTAGATTTGGTTTAAAAAAGTGGCGTGTGTAAAAAACGCCTATTTTTAAAATTTAAACGTTCATGAAACTTTACAAGCTGACATAGTTGTGCCGGTCTTTATTTTATTGAAACCCGTTGTAAACACGAGTCTCGGGCCATTGCATACGTATACTGCACAGCAAAGACAGCCTACATCTGATTGAACCCGTTACCCCGAGCTGATTGTTTAGATGCGTAAATGCTGTCGGAAATCACGGGCTTGATTAAGAAGTGTAAATAAATGTATGAAAGGTCTATACGCAAACTTTAATTAAATACATCTGCGCAAATATATTTTCAAAAAAAGTAACCCAAATTTAATTAAAATTTGCGGTGAATAGACCTTTTATACATTTGTTTACACATATATACTTTTTATAGATTTGGTTGTTGCTGTGTATAAACCCAAACATCTTTAATTTATTTTTTCACGCGCCCTTTCACTGTAATGTCGGCGAATAATAGCAATAATAATGATCAATAATAAGACTGCCATGATTGAAACAATTGCAATTTGTATTCCGCGATTATCCGGGCATGATACTGGTGGCGGCGACGGGACAGATGTCGGCATTCTTGATGTCATGACAGTAAACGGAATGATTGTTGAAATATTAAACGGAATTCCGTCGGTATGAATGTTCGGCGTTGCTGCATCAAAAATAACGTATTGTGTCAATAAAGAAGTTGTGTTTGAAAATACATTACAAATGTTGCCGCAGCCTTTGAGTGCAAGCAGAACTCCGCCGGTAAAAGGTAGCAATGCAGACGCATTTGTAATCACTGTGCAAAAATTCATTTTGACCGATGCCGCAATTGCAAGAACAATAACACCAATCTGGGGGCCAACAAATTGAACATCCAATAAGACAAGCGATTCTAGCGCGGTCGATGCAAGCAACCCGGCAGTGGTTGTTTGAATTAGGCAATCTCCGATAATAAACACAAAATTGGATGCCATAAACCCGGTGCCGTAAATGCTTAAAATCGCAGTAAGCGGAGTAAATGCCGGACACGACGTTAATTTTAATGTTGCAGACGAAGCCGTGTTATTTGGTGGCAGCGTTGCAAACGTGACGTTGTCATCGGAAATGCCTTGTCTAGACACAATCGACAATTCAAACGTGACATTATTGGTAGTAACGTTAGGTGCCGGCGATGTGCACTCTGATGTCATTGTTCCAGTCGGGGTTTCATAACACCGCGTTGCATTTTGAACCGGATACAATACAAAAATGAAAGTCCACGCAGGACCAAACCCGCTAAAAATAATGTCGGTGTTTTGACATACGTTTGAATGAATATAACATGTTTTAATTGTTGCGTTGCATGGCAGTAATGTTAAAAAATCGCAGCCGGCAACCAAGAGCGTTTGCATCAATAATATATATAATATGCGCATGTTTATTTTTTAAAATACAGACTCCCTACAAATATTATATTCAAGTCGTTTTAATATACATATATTTGAATTACACATATATGTGTAAACAAATGTATGAAAGGTCTACACGACGACAATGCAAACTTTAATTAGATATACGTGTTACGCCTGCCTGAAGTATAGTTAATTACAAATGTTAATATATGGACCTTTCGTACGTTTGTTTACACATATACACCGTCATATGATTGCTATAATTGCTTTGTTATAATGGTACTGGCACGACGGCATAAACACAAGCGACTGCGTCGACCTGCAAATTGCTGCCTGCATAAAAACAGTGCCTGTAATACGTCGATTGTCTGCGTGGCATATTTGCCGCCGTGATACTGCTGCCAATTTAATTGCAGCACTAGCACGACACTTTTCGCACGTCGTTGTATGTAGAACATCTCGGTACGACGAAAGGCAATTGCAGATCGGGCAGACTACAATAATGTAGCCTCCGGGATACATGAGCATTTTGCCATTCATGTCAATAACAGCGACGGCAATGTTGCACACGTAACACAACACATCACATGCATCGTCGCGTTCACGAAACGGATCGGCAGCAATACTCATGCGTTGAAGGCCTCGGTGCGGACCGTTGACAAACGCGGAAATGGCAAAACATTGCATGCACAAGTATGTCAACATACTGCCCGTTCCCATTGCACACCCCATAATCCGGACAACCGCCCGAAATCGTGGCATAGCAGCAGACGGATTTTCAACAATTGAGCACAGGATTGGCGTTATTGACCGTCCCCGTAAACACGAATCTGCATTTGATCGCGCTTGCAATAGAAACGGCACATATTGTGATCGATCGCTGTAATCGTGAATAATCGATATAATGTAATCCGAAAGTGCAACGTCTATGAGCGGATGGTTCTTAAACTCCATGTCAAATATTGCAATCCTGTCGCGGATGGTTACCGCGAGCGTTGGGTCGGAGAACGCGGCATGCATGTAATTGCCAGTCAGTGATGTAATAAAACACATTTGAATAAATTCTTTGCATCGGGGGTCCGAGGGTTTTATTTTGATATTATGACGCCAGTTTGCCGTAATCCGAAATGTCCGGGCAAGAATCGCAGGTATCGGGTCAACGGGGCGGCGTTTTATGATATTATCGGCATCGCCGATGTAATCAATCATAGTAAGCTGCGATGGCATAATGCTAGCTGGAAGTTCGCGTAACGGTACCGGCGGAAGAGTTCTGTCGCGGTAACACGGGATATGGCAATCAAGAAACAATCCAAGATAAAACGCCGTTAAACGTTTCCGCGGGTCGGACCGGTGGTGCAATAAAAGTACACTGATTTGATGACAGCGGTCGTCGAGATCCGTGATTTTATCAAAAATAGTATGGTTTGATACATCCAGTAAATACCGCAGTGTTTGCTGAAACGGGATTGGCGGCGGCGCTTGGCCCAAATCATGGCATACGCACAGATACCCCTATAACAAATAAGATAAAAATTAAAAAAGAAAAAGAACAATACCGCGCTATTTATTGTGCATAACATACGCGCATCGTAGTCTGGAAACGGGGCGCATAGTCCGTTTGGGGCGCCCTTGATGTTCGACGGATAAATGACGGTATTTCGCGGCCATTCAGCCGCATCAATTTTAAACGGCTGTGTTGTGTGCGTGTCACCACACCCGGCAATCATGTCTGCATTATGACAATATTTCCTGGTCCGGACGGATGCAATCATACAAAGCACGCATTCTCTCGCAATTGTTGATGCAGACTTTCCAGCGGCTGCTTCTTCCGGATATGCGAATTCCCTCAGCGGTACGTCGAGGCCGCCAACAATCCGGGTGCCAATACACCCGGAAAGCGGATCGATTGGGTCGATTTTGCCGTTGATGCATGGTCGCCAGACCGAGTCGGCCGTAGCATACTTGGTTAACTCATTTTTAAAATACTCGTATGAAATATGTGCAACTGAATTTATGTGATAATACGGAAACATGGACGTGTACGATTTTACGCTCATGTTAGTTCTGCACCGGAAAAATGACAAGATTCGGGTACAGCGACACGACGAGTTCTATACGCCGAATCGGTTTTGTAGATGTATATAGTTTGTTAACGTCGGAAAACAGCTGAATACCGCGGGAAAACAAGAACCGATTATCGTCGCTTATTTCAAACGGCTGATTTGAAATGCGACGCATCCACCGATAAACCCTGGTTGTTTTTTTTGATGTTTCATCAATCCACGACGTAACGAACATAAATAGCCGCGTCTGTGCTTGTGTTGGCAGCATCTCGGCGCCCGTTACTGCGATAAGTACCGGAATCTGAATCAAATGATATGCCCCAATAGGTGGGGAGCACACTGCTTGCATATTTTTTTAAAAAAAATGCGGTATTTAGATCCGACGTCTATACAAAACAAAAATCAAGTGTAAAATATATATACATATGTAAACAAATGTATAAAAAGTGTAAAAACCTAATAATATGGAAACGATTGATAACGAATTTGCACAGTGTTTAAAATGGTTGGCGGTTTTATATTTAAACGTAAAGCGGCGGAACGATAATTGTTAGTAACGGTAAGATAAAAATTTTGTTAATTTAAAATAATATATTTAATTGGGCAAGTATAAAATAAAATATGACTGAAAATACAAATTTATAGCGCATACAAGTTGCGTTATTTGTATAAAAAAAAAAATAAGCATCGTGAACCAACACCGTATAATCTTGTTGTCAAAATCACATTTTGTCGCCAAAATGTGAGCTTGTAACGGAAGCAAATATATAAAACGTATATGTGTATAAAAGTCCGCACGCATGACTGTAAACTTTAATTAAATATACGTGCAAATATATTTTTAAAGAAGTCCGTACTTTGCGTATATACTTTTTATACATTTGTTTACACATATTGGGCTATCGGCGCGATTGATATAATGGTAAATTGCTGTATTTTTGAATTACCGACGGCTGAATATAGAACATGACCGCGATCGAAAACGCGGAAACCCATACAAGATAAAACGGCCATCTTAAATCTGAGACCGTCGTCTGTTGCATTCCGTTTGTTTTTAAAAACAATACCATCACAATAGTGTATTGTGCAATCACGATGGTTATAAAATTAATCATCGCCAGAATCCCGTTAACGGGGCGGTACGGATTTGCAGTCTCGTGATACATTGCTAACACAATAGAATACACAATATACGCAGAACATCCAATCGCGGTGCAGAGCATTGCAAACACGCCAAAATGGATTGCATCAATACAGACGTTTTCATACATGCAGAATGTCTGTGGCGCAATAATTCCAGTTGTCGCAGTTTTACTGCACGGTCCGTCGACGCAATATTTTATCCAGCCAGTTGTAACAATTCCGACAATAATAAACGCGGCGTTGCATAATGAAAGCACCAATATAAAAATTTGTCGATTTTCGGGCATTTTTTTTTTTTTATAATTACATCACCATTACACGGATATAAGCGTCAAATAATATGTTGGTGTTATTATCATGGAAGGGCCAACGAGTACTCGCGCGATAACCATCCAGGTAAAAAGCATCCGCGAGCAAGAATCGGCGTCTAAACGTGCCCGGATTGGATTTCAGACCGGGCTTCCGATGTTTCGCCACCCGTACCAAAATGGCGCGCGCGATAAATACAACAAATGGATTATTGCAGACGACGCACTGCAACTGTTTGAGGATAGACAAAAAATGGAATTTGTCGGTATATCGTTTATTACAGACCGCGAAAACGCCGGTTTTAAAACATGCGCAATTGGCGGGGTCGTAAATGCGTTTAATACGGGACAATATCCAATATACCAATTCGATACCGTGTATGCAGTTGTGCCGGATAAGCCCGAGGTAAAGATCATCGACGGGATATATACACACAAAGACTACAATCCATCACACACTTTTTACGGAGACACTGCGATTATTTGTACGCAGGACTCTATATTAAAAATGTTTCAAGGGAAAAAGTTTACAGAAATACCAAACAAATACCGGCTTGGTGTTGCGATGTCAACCGTAAAAACAGGCCCAATTCAAGATTCGCATTTGTTTTCAATCTTATTAGACAAACCAACCCCGAAAAAATAGAAATTAACATGAGTTGTACAAATTTATTATTATACGTTTAAAAAAGTACAATTAAGCATTTTTTTTTTTTAAAAAAAACAGCAATAAAAATCTAAGTAGACACGTAATCCATCTATTTTCTTTTTTTTGATTTAATGTCGGTTTGCTTAATGATTGAGCGCGTGCGTTTGACCGGGATAATACCCGAAAAATCAATTGAATCGTTAAAGGCGTGCATACGCTTGCTTAGGACATCGACCGACCTGGAATTTAAAAAACCCGAAGGAGCACAGGGTCGACAATACAATATTAACCGACGCAAATTGTCAGAGTTGTGCTCACCGGACCGGATGTGGTGCCTCGCTGGATTGATATGTGACGAATTGTATAAGACCGTTGGTCTTATGCGAGTCCTGTGCCCAGATAAGGAGGATGTCCGCAGACGTGATAGTCTTGTTCACGCGCTAACGGTGCTTATTGGTGTGATTTATACGGATGCATACGACATTGCCCCATTTAGTTCATGGGGCCCGAACCAGCTTATTAATTTGGTGCCACTGACTCCCGATGCAATGGGACGTAAAAACCTTGGTAATTACGCACGTTTAAATCTATTCCGACAATTTTTCCACAACGGCGTGTCACCGTCTATTGCAACTGAGCTTGTTCGAAATTGGTATTTATTACAACCGCGAAATCGCACTGAAATTCACGAAAAAGGGATACAGATTGATAGGGAACTGAATGTTACCGCTAAAGCCGCACGGGAAGGCACTGGTAAATTTTGGACCGCGTGGCAATATGAGCCGTATGCTGCATGGGACGTGCATCACGGGCGCTACATGCAGTCCAATCATTTTACCGAATGGCCACTAAGTGGTGGCTGGATGGAGTTATCAGAGTAATCGATGAGCAGAATTTTTCCGAGGCCAAAATCGAGAAAGGAGTAGGAGTAGTCGAGATTATTTTACACGGCGACCGGATTGACGATTTTAATGCGTTTACCGAAAAGCTGCCGCCGTCGTTTGTTTCTTTGAGTAGTGTAAAAAACGAAGAACTTGTAGAAACAAATTGTAAATTAATTATTACAGAACGCCCCGGCCGGTTTTGTCACCCGTCTGGATTTTACGGCATACTTGTGTCGCTGTTTATTTCTTTGTTTGTTAAGTACTGGGACTTGATATATGAGTACGTGAGTGCGGTTGTCTATAAAATCTTATAAGTTATAATTAAATTTCGCATGTTTAAACAAACTCCCGCCTTTTGGCGAACTCGTGAACTTGATTTTGTATTTGAAACAAATTTAAATAAAGTCCGGATGGAATCAATCGAAGTTGCTGAAGCGCTACGAATGATAACCGCTACCGCACAGGGTATCCTGCTAGTACCAATGATAGATAATGTGCCAACAATCTTGTCCAGCGACGATAAATTTTTTTATCATGACATATTAGCACCATATTGTCATGAAATTATTCGAGATCTTGTGTGTCACGGGTACGCTGTAAGCCATATACAGGACGGTATTCCTGTCCGAATTAATCCAATCCATGCAATTGTAACAATACACGGAGGGCTTAAGCAAACGTGCACGGCGGTTTTCCGAGATGACCAGTCTATTGTACTCAATGTTATTGTGTCTGATATGCCGGACATTATGTCCGGCCGGTCAATCGGGGCACTTTCGCGTGTGCATTCCGAGTATGTTGCGGCACGCATTATATGGTGCAATGAACTTGCAATTGGTTCAAGCAACGCGCAAACGATTTATACAATGTCGCGAACCGACACGATTAAAGAATCTGTAGTTATGAAAGCTATTAATAACGAAAATCATAATGCATATGGCGGCGGCAACGGAGTAAATCTCAACAGCCGAACTGCAAAACAGTACGACGCTGCTCGTGGCGAAGTTGTCAAGCACTCGTTAATATACGACGACACAATGTGCGACGATCTTACGGACCGCGGTCGGAAACGAACGTCCTCCGGGTTATCGGTATCACATCCAGGCATCCAAACGCAAATCAACGCAGTATACAGCCATGCCGCGCCTGCGGTTTTTTTGCCGGTCCCTGCCGGATACCACGCCACATACAAACAACCAACGCCGGAAATGCGTACAATGACAACATTATTAGAACAGATTTCACGCACAATATTACAAGCGTTTGGTGTATCCGCGTCACGGTCGGTGAGCACGTTGCGAAACGGGTCGCTGTACCACAGCAAAGCACAGATGGACTCTGAAGAAAATACGCTAAAAGATTCGGTTACGCGATACTATCATGTACTACGGATTCAATTAGCAGACCTTCATAATACGCGATTTGTACGCAGCAACAAAAAAAAAGCGCGATCTGTGTTTGATGAATCTCTTTTGGAACCAGATGTCGCGGTTAAATCCGCATTAAAAGCAATAAATCAAGACATTCCAATACTTGGTGTTATGTTTATTCCAAAATGGGAGCAATTGTCTATGATGTACAATTCTGGTTTAATTAAATGGAGCGCAATGCAAAAACATCTTTCCATAAATGAAGGAGTGGATATTCACGATCTTGTAGACGCAGATCCAAGATTAACGGCGTCGCTTTCGATTGAAAAACACCCAGACAACCCAAAAAAGGTTCCGTCGACGGGGATCGAACCCGTAACCCTGTGATTAAAAGTCACATACTCTACCAGCTGAGCTACGACAGATTGCATTTGGCGTAAATATTAATATATATGTTTATTTATAAATGACAGCATTGTATCTTTAAATACAAAAAAAAACGCACACTTATGTATAATATATATATGTGTAAACAAATGTATGAAAGGTCTGTACGCATAACTGCAAACTTTAATTAAATATACGCGCAAACATATTTTCAAAGAAATCTATACGCAAATTTACGTATAGATTTCTTATACATTTGTTTACACATATACAATATTTATTTAATTATTAATTAAATAAATATATATATATTTCTACAGGGTATGTGCACATTTTCGTAGTTGAATATGTGAATTTACCGTGCTTTGTTTTTTAATTTGGAATAAAAAAAAAACAAGACAAAAATCTGCACAGACCCCCTTGTAGAATATATATATATATATATATATTAAATAATATTAAT
>Ga0209443_1000046_pt1 | contig 68737 bp, 49 predicted proteins | sample LauGreBMM110DCMD_2_FD_187571 | JGI IMG/M metagenome (GOLD analysis project Ga0209443, IMG submission 187571) | Freshwater lake microbial communities from Lake Michigan, USA - Su13.BD.MM110.DCMD (SPAdes) (version 2) | ecosystem: Environmental > Aquatic > Freshwater > Lake | place: Lake Michigan... | reverse complement strand
TGGCGCACTCCAAGACCTCGCGGACTCCTAATGGCCGCGGCGGGCGCGCCAGCGTCTTGGAGTGCGGTAGTCCTCTACCGCTTTGGCCGGGGCCACCGCGACGGGATCGATCACGTTCTCCAAGAAGTAGCGCACGCCGTGCTTCCCCGCCCGGTGAGCTCCGGCCCGGGCCGCACGCCGTCCTCGCCAAGGCGATGGCAGGCGGCGTGGCCGGGTCCGGCAGGGGATGACGCAGCACCGGGCTCGTGATGAGCCGCTCCGCCGCATCAGCGGACGGACCGGCGACCGCCGATTCCTGGCTTCCACGCGCGGAGCTTTGGCCCTCCAATCCGCGCCCTCATGCCACGCCGCGCGGTCATCGATGTCGGGACGAACTCCGTGAAGGTCCTCGTGGCCGACGTGGAAGGTCGCCTCGTCACGCCGCTCTGGGAGACCAGCGAACAGACGCGGCTCGGACGCGGCTTCTACGAGGACCACCGCCTGCAGCCGGAACCGATCACCGCGACTGCGGCGGCCGTGGCCCGCTTCGCCGAAGCGGCGCGCGGGCGCGGCGCGGGATCCGTCCGGATCGTCGCCACCAGCGCGGCGCGCGACGCCCTCAACCGCGACGAGCTGCTGGGGGCGATCCACGCCGCATCCGGGCTGGTGACCGAAGTGATCTCGGGCGGGACGGAGGCGGACTGGGCGTTCGCCGGTGTCTGCTCGGCACCGGGCCTCGCGGAACAGCGGTTGCTCGTGCTCGACGTGGGCGGCGGCAGCACCGAGTTCATCCTGGGCACGCGCGGGCGGATCGATTTCCGCGGGAGCTTCGCGCTCGGAAGCGTCCGGGTGTCCGAACGGCTCCGTCCAGGCGATGCGCCGAGCGGGGCCGACCTGGCTTCGTGCCGGGCCTGGGTCCGGGGCCTGCTCGGGGAGTGGGTCGCACCGGACCTTCGCCGGGCGTTCGCCGCGCAAGGGATGCCGGAGCGCGTCCTCGGCGTGGGCGGCAGCAGCGCGTTGCTGGCGCTGGTGAAGCACGCCTGCCCGGAGTTCGACCGCGAGCTCGTGGAGTCCACGTGTTTCCCGCGCGCCGAACTCTCCGCGCTGGTGGAGCGGTTGTGGTCGCTGCCGCTCGCGGAACGCCGCCTCTTGCCCGGCCTTCCGCCGGAGCGGGCCGATGTCATCCTCACCGGCTCGGTGATCTACGAATCGGTGCTCGAGGTCTTCGACCTGCCCGAGCTCGGCGTCAGCACCCGCGGGCTGCGTTTCGCCGCGTTGATGGACCCCTAGCCGACCGGCCCCGATGGAACGCCCTGCCCTGCGCGAAGAGACCGGTGTGCTCATGGAGCGGTACGAGACCGAGCCGGAGCACGTGCTGCACGTCGAGGTCCTCGCCTTGCGCCTCTACGACGGGCTCGCGGACTGGCACAGGCTGGCCCCGGTCGACCGCTTGTTGCTCGGGACGGCCGCTCGCCTGCACGACGTCGGCTGGGCCGTGACGCAACCGGACGGGAACGGTCACCACAAGGAATCGGCCCGCCTGATCCGCGCCTTCGCGTGGACCAGCCTGGACCCTGCCGAGGTCGAACTGGTCGCGCTCGTCGCCCGGTACCATCGCAAGTCCATCCCGATGCCGGAGCACGACGCCTACTCCGCGCTGGTGCCGGCCGACCGACGACGCGTCCGCGTCCTGGCCGCCTGCCTGCGGATCGGCGACGCGCTGGACCGCCGGCATCTCCAGCGCGTCCACGGCGTCGGGATCTCTTGGGACGAACGGTCGATGGAGTTCCATGTCGCCAGCAGCGACGGCGCGGCCGCCGAGCTCGCCGCGGCGGAGAAGAAAGCCGATCTGCTGCGGCTGGAATCCGGAGGAGAAGTGCGGTTCCTGGGGAGCCGGTGAGTCGAAAGCCTCACGCCGACCCGAGACCCGAGACCTGAGACCTGATCCCCAAGCCACCCGAACGGCGCACTTTCCATCCGCACCCCGCATCTCCATGATCGCGGGATGCCAAGTTTCGATATCGTCTCGAAAGTCAACTCGATGGAGGTGGAGAACGCCGTGAACCAGGCCCAGAAGGAGCTGCTCACGCGGTTCGACTTCAAGGGCAGCGGCGCGGAGATCGTGCTCGAGAAGCACGAGATCAAGCTGAAGGCGATGGACAACTTCAAGATCCGCGCGCTGGAGGAGATCGTCGTCGCCAAGCTGGCCAAACGGGGTATCAGCATGAAGAGCATCGACCGCGGCGAGGCAGAGGTCTCGCCGCTCGGCCACGCGCGCCAGGTCATCAAGATCAAGCAAGGGATCGACGGGCCGACCGCGAAGCAGATCAGCCTGTTCCTCCGCGAGAGCAAGATCAAGGTCACCGCCGCCATCCAAGGCGACGAGCTGCGCGTGAACGGCAAGAGCCGCGACGACCTCCAGGAGGCCATCGCCGCGGTGCGTGATCATGATTTCCCGGTGGCGGTGTCGTTCGTGAACTTCCGCGACTGAGACGACGGCGCCCTCGGAACGGCCCCCGGGACGCCCAGGCTTCTGCCTTGCCCTTCCGGTCCCGGTCCTCACCCTCCATCCCGTGTCACTCCGCGTCCTCGTAGCACCCGACAAGTTCAAGGGCACCCTCAGCGCGCAACAGGCCGCGGGCGCGATCGTGGACGGCTGGTGGGCCGCGCGGCCGCAGGATGAGATGGAGATGCTGCCGATGAGCGACGGCGGCGACGGCTTCGGCGGCATCGTGGCCGATCTGATGGGTGCCTCCGAGCAGGTCACCGCGACGGTGGATGCCGCGGCCCGCCCGATCGGTGCGAAGTGGTGGTGGCACGAGGCTTCCCGCACGGCGATCATCGAGGCGGCCCAGGTGGTCGGCTTGGCGATGCTCCCGCCGGGCCGCTTCCATCCGTTCGAGCTCGACACCCGCGGCCTCGGCGCGGTCATCCGCACCGCCGTCGCGGCCGGCGCGCAGACGGTGGTCATCGGCATCGGCGGCAGCGCGACGAACGACGGCGGCTTCGGCGTCGCCACCGCCCTCGGCTGGCGCTTCTACGACGACCGCGACCAACTCATCGACCAGTGGGTGGAACTGCGCCGCCTCACCCGGTGGCTTCCGCCGCTCGAACCGATCCTGGGCGTGGACATCGTGGTGGCGGTCGACGTCCAGAACCCGCTCCTCGGCCTGGACGGTTGCACGCGGGTGTTCGGCCCGCAGAAGGGCCTGCTCATGCAGCAGGCGCCGATCGCCGAGGCCGCCCTGGAGAAGCTGGCGCTGCGGGCGCGCGAAGCGGCCGGCCACGACGTCTCGGAAGATCCCGGCTGCGGAGCGGCGGGCGGCCTGGGGTTCGGGCTCAAGGTGTTCCTCGGCGCGCGGATGGAATCCGGCTTCGAGATCTTCGCGGCCCGCGCGAAGCTCGACGAGAAGATCGCGCAGGCCGACCTCGTGGTCACCGGCGAAGGCGCCATCGACCGACAGAGCCTCATGGGCAAGGGCACAGGCCGCATGGCCCAGCGCTGCCGACTGCTGGGCAAACGCTGCATCGGCCTGGCCGGGATGGTCGAAGGCGGCGCGCAGCTCCCCAAGATCAACCAACTGTTCCACTCCGCCCACGACATCACGCCGACGATGACCCACCCGGAGGCCGCGAAAAAGGACGCCGCGAAGTGGCTCGAGCGGCTGGCCAACAAGGTCGGGACCGATTACGACTGGTCATGATGGCCGTTCGACCGGCACGGGTCTTGCCCTCGGCGCGCATGGTCGCTCCGGTTTCGCAACGGATCGCGGCCATGGCCGCGATCGGCCCCGTCGCCGGGCACACCGCCGCGCGATACGTCACCGCATCGTCACCCAACTCAGGGATTCCTCGCACACGCACGCCGGGTACGATGTCCGCGTGAGCAGTCCTCTTCCCGCTTCCGCGCGCGTCGTGATCATCGGCGGCGGCATCGTCGGATGCAGCATCGCGTACCACCTCGCCAAGCTCGGCTGGCGCGATGTGGTCGTGCTCGAACAGAACCTGCTCGCCGGCGGCACGACATGGCACGCCGCGGGGCTCGTCGGACGTCTCCGCACCTCGACCAGCCTCACCGCCATCAACAAGTACAGCGCCGAGCTCTACCAAGGACTCGAGCGCGAGACCGGGCATCCGGTCGGATGGAAACAGGTGGGCAGCCTCATCCTCGGGCGCTCCGAGGCGCGGATGACCCAGCTCAAGCGCACGATGGCGATGGCCGAGTGGTTCGGCATCGAATCCTGCCTGATCTCGCCGGAAGAGGCCCAGGCGAGATGGCCGCTGTTGCGGGTCGACGACATCCTCGGCGCCGCGTGGCTGCCGCACGACGGCAAGGTGCTGCCCAAGGAGGTCGCCATCGCCTTGGCCAAAGGCGCGCAGGCCGGCGGTGCGACCCTCGTCGAGGGCGTCCGCGTCACCGGCATCCGTCATCGGGACGGACGCGCCACGGGCGTCGAGACCGACCAGGGCACGATCACCGCGGAGACCGTGGTGCTCACCGGCGGCATGTGGGCGCGCGACCTCGGGCTCCGCTGCGGCGTCGACCTGCCCTTGTACCCGGTCGAACACCATTACGTGGTGAGCAACCCGGTCCCGGGCGCCTTCGACGAGCTGCCGGTCGGGCGTGATCCCGACCTGTGCCTGTATTTCCGGGGCGAAGGCGATTCGGTGATGCTCGGCGCGTTCCAGGCCGGATCGAAGCCGTGGAAGGTCGACCGCGTGCCGGACACGTTCTCGTTCCAGTTGCTGGAGCCGGACTGGGAGAAGTTCGCGGAACCGCTGCGCCACGGGAAGCACCGCATCCCCGCGCTCGAGACCAGCGGCTTCCAGAAATTCGTCAACGGCCCCGAGAGCTTCACGCCGGACAACAACTTCCTGATGGGCGAGACCGCGCAGATGAAGGGCCTCTTCGTCGCCTGCGGCTTCAATTCCGTCGGTATCGCCAGCGCGGGCGGTGCCGGCAAGTACCTCGCGGAATGGATCGTCGACGGCCAACCGAGCCTGGACCTCTGGAGCGTCGACGTCCGGCGCTTCGGCCCATGGGCCAACAACCGCGAGTTCCTGCGCCGGCGCGTCGTCGAGGTCCTCGGGCTGCATTATCAGATGGCCTGGCCGAACCGCGAGCCCGAGACCGGCCGCGATATCCGCCGATCGCCGCTGCACGATCGCCTGGCCGCGCGCGGCGCGTGCTTCGGGCAGAAAGCCGGCTGGGAACGGCCGAACTGGTTCGCGCGCGACGGGGCGGGCTTTGCCGGCGAACCGAAGATGGACCACAGCTTCGGCCGGCAGAACTGGTTCGAGAACCACGCCGCCGAGCATCGCGCCGCGCGCGAGACCGTCGCCCTCTTCGACCAGACGGCATTCGGCAAGCTCGTGGTGAAAGGCGCCGATGCCCTCGCCCTGATGCAGCGGCTCTGCGCCAACGACGTCGATGTCGCCATCGGCCGCGTGGTCTACACCGGCATGCTCAACGAGCGCGGCGGTTTCGAGAGCGATCTCACGGTCGTCCGCACCGCGAAGGACACGTTCTATCTCGTCACCGGCAGCACGCAGGCGGTGCGCGACGCCGACTGGATCCGCACGCACATCCCCGACGGCGCCCGCGTGGATGTCACGGATGTCACCGGCGCCCACGGCGTCATCGGGGTGATGGGGCCGTCGGCGCGGACGCTGCTGGCCCGCGTCACCGAGGCGGACCTCTCCAATGAGGCGTTCCCGTTCGGCACGGCACGGACGATCTCCGTCGGCCTCGCCACGGTGCGCGCGATCCGGCTGACCTATGTCGGCGAGCTCGGCTGGGAACTCCACGTGCCGGCCGAACAGATGGTCCACGTCCACGAGACGCTGCACGCCGCCGGGGCCGGTCTCGGCGTCACCGACGCGGGGCATTACGCGGTCAATTCCCTGCGCTTGGAAAAGGGCTACCGGGCGTTCGGTGCCGAGCTCTCGCCCGACGAATCGCCGGTCGAGGCCGGGCTCGGCTTCGCGGTCGCATGGGACAAGCCCGGCGGCTTCATCGGCCGCGACGCGCTCCTTCACCAGCGCGCCGCAGGGGTGAAGAAGCGTCTCGCCGTGTTCACGCTGGATGATCCGGAGCCCGTTCTCTGGGGCAGCGAACCGATCCTGCGCGACGGCGTGATGGTCGGCTACACGACCAGCGGCAGCTACGGCCACACCGTCGGCCGAGCCGTCGGCATGGGCTACGTGCGGGACGCCAGCGGGGTGACGGACGCCTTCCTCAAGGCCGGCCGCTACGAGGTCCTCGTCAACGGCATCCGCCGACCGGCGACCCTGCATCTCCGCTGCCCGGTCGATCCCGACCGCCGCAAGATCCTGGCCTGAGCCGCCTGTCTGAAAACGTAGGACAGTGCCTCTGGCCTGTCTTTTCCGCGGCTTCCAGCCCCACGCCCGACAGGCGGTGCCACGAGTTGGAAGCCTGCAGGCAGACAGGCTGGAAGCCTGTCCCCCTAGGCCGGCCGGCGTTTTCAGGCAGACAGGCTGGAAGCCTGTCCTACTAGGCTGGCCGGCGTTTCAGGCAGACAGGCACTGAGGCGCAGGCGGCAAGGCCGCACCGGGCCACCTGGCACCGGACATCGTCGCACGAAAAAATCGTGCCTCCGCCATGGTCGGGCTTGAGCCGGCGCCCGGCGGATGTCCATGCTCCGGGCATGACACTCCGTTCGTCGCTCTCCATCGGGCTTTGCCTTGGCATCGCCGCGCTGTTCCCGGCCTTCGCCCAAGACTCGCTCAAGGACGCGGCCACCGCCGTCAGCTCCCTGAAGGTCGCCAAAGGATTCAAGGTCGAACTGCTCTACACGGTGCCGAAGGACGGCAAAGGCTCCTGGGTCTCGATGTGCCTCGACCCGAAGGGCCGTCTCATCGTCTCCGACCAGTACGGCAAGCTCTACCGGCTCACGCTGCCGCCGCTCGGCAGCACGGCAGAGCCGGCGATCGAGACCCTCGACATCCCGGTGGGTGGCGCGCAAGGCCTGCTCTACGCCTTCGACAGCCTTTACGTGATGTGCGCGAACGACAAACCTTACGCCCGCGGCCTCTACCGTGTCCGCGACACGGACGGCGACGACAAGTTCGACGACGTGAAGCTGATCCGCGGCCTCGACGGCGGCGGCGAGCATGGACCGCACGCCATCCTGCTCTCGCCCGACGGCAGATCGCTCACCATCGTCTCCGGCAACCAGACCAAGCTCACCGCCATCGATTCCTCGCGCGTGCCCATGCTCTGGTCCGAGGACCATCTGCTCCCGCGTCTCTGGGACGGCAACGGCTTCATGAAGGGCGTGCTCGCGCCCGGCGGCTGGATCGCCAAGACCGATCCCGAGGGCAAGACCTGGGAGCTCATGGCCAACGGCTTCCGCAACGAGTACGACGCCGCCTACAACCGCGACGGCGAGCTCTTCGCCTTCGACGCGGACATGGAGTGGGACATGAACACCCCGTGGTACCGGCCCACGCGCGTCAACCACGTCGCCAGCGGCGCGGAGTTCGGATGGCGCAGCGGCGCAGGCAAGTGGCCCGCCTACTATCCCGACAGCCTCGGCGCGGTCGTGGACGTCGGCCCCGGATCGCCCACCGGCGTCACCTTCGGCTACGGCGCGAAGTTCCCCGCGAAGTACCAGGAGGCCCTGTTCATCAACGACTGGAGCTACGGAAAACTATACGCCGTCCACCTCAAGCCGCAGGGCTCCGGCTACACCGGTGAGCTCGAGGAGTTCATCGCCGGTTCGCCCCTGCCCTTGACCGACCTGGTCGTGAACCCCAAGGACGGCGCGCTCTACTTCGCCATCGGCGGACGCAAGACGCAGTCCGCCCTCTATCGCGTCACCTGGGCCGGCGGCGGATCGACCGCCACGTCTCCCGGGATGAAGGGCGGCGAGAAGGAACGCGCCCAACGCCACGCGCTCGAGGCCTTCCACGGCAAGGTCGACCCCAAGGCGGTCAAAGCCGCATGGCCGTTCCTCGGCAACAAGGACCGCAACCTCCGCTTCGCCGCGCGCGTCGCCATCGAATGGCAGCCGGTCGGGACCTGGCGCGAGCTCGCGTTGGCCGAGAAGGATCCCGGGGCCAGCATGACCGCGCTCATCGCCTTGTCCCGGGCCAGCAGCAAGGACGCCTTCCACCGCAAGGCGTCCGACCCGCAACCGGATGCCGCGTTGCAGGGCAAGATCGTCGCGGCGCTCGACCGCATCCGCTGGGACAAGCTCTCCGATCCTCAGCGCCTGGAGCTGCTCCGCGCCTACTCGCTCGCCTTCACCCGGCTCGGCCGTCCCGATGAGGCGACCCGGACCCGCCTCATCGCCAAGTTCGACCCCGTGTATCCCGCGAAGACCCGCGAGCTGAACGCCGAGCTCGCGCCGATGCTCGTGTATCTCGAAGCGCCCAGCGCCGCCGCCAAGCTGACCGCCGCGCTCGCGACCGCACCGACCCAAGAGGAGCAGCTCGACATCGCCCGCTCGGTCCGCGGGCTCAAGAACGGATGGACCCTCGATCAGCGCAAGGCCTACTTCGGCTGGTTCCTCAAGGCGGCGAACTTCCGCGGCGGCGCCTCGCTCACCGGCTTCCTCCGCGACATCAAGGCCGATTCCGTCGCCACGCTCAGCCCCTCCGAGAAGACCGCGCTGGCCGAGGTGCTCAGCGCCAAGCCGGTGGTGAAGAAGCCGCTGGAGAACCTGCTCGCCGGCCGCGCCACCGTGAAGGAATGGACGGTCAACGACCTCGCCCCGGCGCTCGCTTCGGGTCTGAAGGGCCGGAACTTCGAGCGCGGCCGCGAGCTGTTCGGCGCTGTCGGCTGCTACACCTGCCACCGCTTCGCCACCGAAGGCGGCGCCGTCGGGCCCGATCTCACCGGCATCGCCGGACGCTTCAACCCGCGCGACCTGCTCGAATCGGTCATCGAGCCCAGCAAGGAGGTCAGCGACCAGTACGCGCCGACAATCTTCACCCTGAAGAACGGCACCAGCGTCATCGGCCGCGTGGCCAACCTGAACAACGACGACATCAGCGTGATGGAGGACATGTCCGCTCCCGGCGACTTCACCAACGTGAAGCGCGCCGAACTGGTGCGGTCCGAGCCCTCGAAGGTCTCGCCGATGCCCGAAGGTCTGCTCAACACGCTCAAGCAGGACGAGGTGCTCGACCTGATGGCGTTCCTGCTCTCGCGCGGTGAGCGCGGCGGTAAGTTCTTCCGGTAAGGCCAGAGCAGGTACGGGGTCCGTCCCGGTCACGGCCTTCCGGGATGAAGAGGTGCGCTGCGGCCGACAAGGCCGCAGCGACGGCGAACCGCCGCACGAGCGCAGGATCTCGGCGAAGCCGGCCGCTCCCACCGGACGCGGTAGGGACATCCCGGGCAGGTTGCCAGCGGATATCCGGACCGTGCCCGGTATCCGTGACGGTCCGGTGACGACGGCGGGCGCATCTTGACTTGGGGACATCGGCCCCGGACGGTGCCGGACCATCATCCTCGAATGGAAACGCCTCCCGTCATGTCCGCTGAAACTAAACCCGCTGTGCCGGGTATTCCGGGCGTCAAAATGACCGCTCCCAAGAAGAAAAGCTCCGGCTGGATCGGGTGGTTCCTGCTCGTCCTCCTGCTCCTCGCATCCGGCGGAGGCTATGTCGGATGGCAGAGATTCCGTCCCCAACCGCTCGCGGTGCAGACCGACCCGGTCGTGCGCCGCGGCCTCACCGAGATCGTGACGGCCACCGGCAAGGTGCAGCCGGTCCTCCAGGTCAAGATCAGCCCCGAGGTCTCCGGCGAGATCATCGAGCTGCCGGTGAAGGAAGGGCAGGCGGTGAAGAAAGGCGACCTGCTCGTGCGGATCAAGCCCGATTTCTACATCGCCAGCCGCAATTCCGCGCAGGCGAATTTCCGATCGGCTGAATCCGGAAGATCCACCTCCGTCGCGCAGGCGGCGAAGGCGGAGTCGGAGTTCAAGCGGAACAAGGAGCTGTTCGAGCGCAAGCTGGTGAGCGAATCGGTCTACGACGACTACCGCACCGCCTTCGACGTCGCCAAGGCCCAGGCCGAGAGCTCCGGCCACCAGATCGAGATGGCCAAGCAGACCCTCAAAAAATCCGAGGAGGACCTGCTGAAGTGCACCATCTACAGCCCGATCGACGGCACCGTCAGCAAGCTCATCTCCGAGAAGGGCGAGCGCGTCGTGGGCACCGGCATGATGGCGGGCACGGAGATCATGACCGTGGCCGACCTCACCGAGATGGAGGCACGCGTCGAGGTCGGCGAAGTGGACGTCGTGCTCGTGCAACTCGGCCATCGGGTCCGGTTGGAGGTCGATTCCTTCCGCGACCGCAAGTTCGCCGGCGTCGTCACCCAGATCGCCAACTCCGCGAAGACCACCGGCCTCAACTCGCAGGGAGAGGCGACCAAGTTCGAGGTTCGGATCCGCATCGCGGACAAGGCCCGTTTCCTCCCCGGGATGAGCGCCACCGCCGAGGTCGAGACCCGCTACCGCACCAACGTGCTCACGGTGCCGATCCAAGCGGTGACGACGCGCCTGCCGAAGGGCGCCAAGAAGGACGACGCGAAGCCTGCGATGGCCAAAGGCGAGGACAAGGACCTGGAACAGGAGCTCGCCGACCTGAACAAGAAGAAAGACAGATCCGGCCCGAAGCCGATCGACGTGGTCTTCGCGGTCGAGGCCGGCAAGGCCAGGATGCTGCCGGTCAAGCGGGGTATCAGCGACGAGTCCTACTACGAGATCCTGGAGGGCCTCACCGAGGGCCAGGAGATCGTGACCGGCAGCTACAAGGCGATCGCGCGCGAGCTCGAGGACGAGAAGCCGGCCCGCGTTGACAACACCAAGAAGAACGCGAGACGGGACGAGAAGAAGTGAGATGATCCTCCGTGCCGCACACCCCGTCCCACGCATCACACCCCGAGAGACCCGGTCGATCCCGGGCAGGGTGGCACATGATGCGTGATGCGCGGTCCGCGAGATTTCTGCCATGCCCCTCATCCAGATCCATGACCTGACCCGGCGCTACGTGATGGGCACCGAGACCGTCCACGCGCTGCGCGGCGTCACGCTGACCATCGAGCGGGGCGAGTACATCGCCATCATGGGCCCGTCGGGTTCGGGCAAGTCCACGCTCATGAACCTGCTCGGCTGCCTCGATTCGCCGACCAGCGGCTACTACGAGCTGAACGGCGTGAACGTCGCCCACATGGACGACAACGACCTCGCGGAGGTCCGCAACCGGGAGATCGGCTTCGTCTTCCAGAGCTTCAACCTGCTCGCGCGGTCGGATTCGCTGCACAACGTCGAGCTACCGCTGATCTACGCCGGCCTCCCGTCGGCCGAGCGCCGCGAGCAGGCCGTCCGGGCGCTCACCAACGTCGGCCTCGGCGACCGCATGCACCACAGGCCGAACGAGCTCTCCGGCGGCCAGCGGCAACGCGTCGCGGTCGCCCGCGCCCTGGTGAACGACCCCAGCATCGTCCTGGCCGACGAACCGACGGGCAACCTCGACTCGCGGACCGGCGAGGAGATCCTCGGGCTCTTCGAAGCGCTGTCGCGCAAGGGCAACACCATCATCGTCGTCACCCACGAGGAGGAGGTCGCCCAGCACGCCCGGCGGATCATCCGCATCCGCGACGGCCTGATCGCGGCGGACGAGGTGAACCCGAACCCGCGCGCGGCCATGAAATTCGCGGCCGGCGGCACCAGCATGGTCGCGGCATGACCCTCCTCTCCGAGTTCAAGGAGTCGGCGTTCATCGCCTGGACCGCGCTGCGGGCGAACAAGCTGCGCGCCGGGCTCACCACGCTGGGCATCGTCATCGGCATCGTCTCCGTCACGCTGATGGGCACCGCCATCACCGGCCTGAACGACGCGTTCCGCAAGAGCGTCGGGAACATCGGTGCCGATACCTTGTACATCCAGCGGTTCTCCTGGATGACGAGCGAGACGGATTGGCGGCTGTCGCGCAACCGCAAGGAGCTCACCCTGCAGAACGTCCGCGACCTCGACCGGTTGGTCACGTTGTGCTCCGCCGTCAGCGTCGATTCCGGCGGCAACGGCACGGTCTCGTTCGGCCGCCGTCAGGCCCGCGGCGTCTACGTGGCCGGCAACGACGAGAACAGCCTCACCGTGCGCGGGCTCTCGCTCTCGCAAGGACGGTGGCTCACCGCGGGCGACGTCCAATCGGGCCGCCCGGTGTGCGTGCTGGGGAGCTATCTGGCGGAACGCTTCTTCCCCGGCCGCGAAGCCATCGGTGGCAAGGTGAAACTGAACGACATGCGCCTCGAGGTCGTCGGCGTGCTGGACAAGCAAGGGAGCGCCTTCGGCAACGACCTCGACAACCAGATCGTCATCCCCATCACGCGGTTCAACCAAGATTTCAGCCGCTGGCCGGACCTCACCATCACCGCCAAGGTGCGGGACCTTTCCCAGGTCGACGACGCCCGCGAGGAGCTGCGGGGCATCATGCGGAAACTCCGGCGCGTCCCGCCGGATTTCCCGGACGACTTCGCCATCAACTCCCAGGAGGCGATCGTGACCTTCTTCAACGCCGTCGGCGGCACCATCGCCGCCGTCGGGTTGTTCATCAGCGGCCTGTCGCTGTTCGTCGGAGGCATCGGCATCATGAACATCATGTTCGTGAGCGTGGCCGAGCGGACCAAGGAGATCGGCATCCGCAAGGCCATCGGCGCGAAACGGCGGACCATCCTCGTCCAGTTCCTGGTCGAGGCCGCCACCATCACGCTCGGCGCGGGCATCCTCGGGATCCTCGTCGCGTGGCCGCTGACGCTGGTGGTCGACAAGTTCCTCGCGGCCTCGATGCCGTGGTGGCTGGTGGCGGTGGCGCTGCTGGTGTCGGTGCTGACCGGCGTCGTGAGCGGGTTCCTGCCGGCGTGGCGGGCCGCTCGGATGGATCCGGTGGACGCCTTGAGGGCCGATTGAGGATGAACCACGCGATCACCAGATCTCCGGAATCTCACGGCCGTCGGCCCTGGGCCGTCGCTCCCGCGCCTTGGCCGGGACCCGCCCCTTCCCCATGAAGCGCCTCAACCTCTTCTCCGAGCTGCGCGAGGCCTTCGCCATGGCCATCAACGCCATCGCCGCGCACAAGCTCCGCTCGTCGCTGACCCTGCTCGGCATCCTCATCGGCGTGTTCAGCATCATCGTGGTGATGACCGCCATCCGCGCGCTCCAGGGCAACATCGAGAGCAACATGCAGCAGCTGGGCAGCGATACCTTCCAGATGCAGCGCTTCCCGGCCATCCGCGTGGACGACGATTCGGAATCGATGGACAAGTATTTCCGCAGGAAACGGTTCTACTACCCCGACGCCGCGTCCATCCGGGAACGGGCGACGCTGGCGAAGAGCGTGGGCGTCAGCGCCGACGCCGATGTCGGCGCGGTCGCGTCGCGTTTCCGGAAGACGAATCCGAGCATCTCCTTCCGCGGCATGAGCCCCGAAGCGTTCGAGACCCAGAACTATTCCGTCGCCGAAGGACGTCCGTTCGTGGAGAGCGACATGTCCGGGTCGCGCTACGTGGCGGTGCTGGGCGCGGACGTGGCCAAGAAGCTGTTCCCGTTCGGGTCGCCGCTGGGCGAGTGGGTGCAGTTCAAGGGCGTGAAGTACAACGTCGTCGGCGTGCTCGAGGCCAAGGGCAGCATGTTCGGCCGGAGCCAGGACGAGTTCATGGTCGTGCCCATCACCACCGTGCTGAACCGCTACGGCCGCGAGACCTCGCTCCGGATCCAGGTCCAGGCACACAGCCAATCGGTCTACCCGGACACGTTGGAACAGGTCCGCGGCATCCTCCGGGCGTTGCGGAAGGTGCCGCCCGGCGAGGAGGACGACTTCGAGATCGTCTCCAACGATTCGTTGATCAAGCAGTTCCGCACCATCACGCTGGCCGTCCGCGCCGGCGCCGGGGTCATCGCCAGCATCGCGCTCGTCGCCGCCGGCATCGGCATCATGAACATCATGCTGGTGAGCGTGACCGAACGGACCAAGGAGATCGGCATCCGCCGCGCCATCGGGGCCAAGAAAAGGAACATCATGACGCAGTTCATCCTCGAGGCGGTCGTGCTCAGCGAGATCGGCGGGATCATCGGCATCGTGCTCGGCATCGTGGCGGGCAACCTCGCCGCCGCCGCGCTCAACACGCCGCCGGTGTTCCCGTGGGATTGGGCCCTCATCGGTCTCGCCGTCTGCTCGGTCGTCGGCATCGCCTTCGGCACCTACCCGGCCTGGAAAGCCGCCAACCTCGATCCCATCGAGTCGCTGCGGTACGAGTGATGGACCGCGCGGAGTCGACGGCACCGATCGACCAGCGAAGCTCCCCGCGGGCAGCGACCGCATCCGGCCAGCTCGCGTCCGTGGCTCCGCCCGTCGCAGGCGCCGCGCCCGGAAAGTTTCCCTGTCGCGGCCCTGCCCTGTCGCTAGCTTCGCCCACGCGACCTGTCACCGCCCTGAGATGAAGCTCAAGCTGCTGATCCCGTTCCTGCTGGTGTTGTGCTCCGGGCCTCTGCTCCGGGCGGACCGGCCGGTCGCGGTCTTCTTGGAGCTAGAAGGGCCGTCGGTCGCCGAGCTCGACCTCGCCGCCGCCGAGCACACCGGCGCCCGACCGGCGGTGGTGCCGACGCCTTCTTCCGACCGTCTCGCCGCGATCCGCCGACAACAGGCCGCGCTCGAGCCTTTGCTCGTCCCGCTGGAGGCGAAGATCACCGGCCGCTTCGGCGTCTTGGTGAATGCCGTCCGCGTCCGCGTGCTGGAATCGCGGATCCCGGAGCTACGGACGTTGCCCGGCGTCGTCCGCGTCCAACGCGTCCACCGGTACAAGCCCGACCTGGAATCGAGCGTGCCCTGGATCGGCGCACCGGCGGCATGGGCCGGGACCGTGGGCGGCCTCACCGGCGCCGGCGTCCGCATCGGGATCATCGATTCCGGCATCGATTACTATCACGCCGACTTCGGCGGACGCGGACGCGCCGCGGACCATGAGAACGACGATCCGAAGGTGATCGAACCCGGCTCGTTCCCGACGGCGAAGGTCGTCGGGGGCACCGATTTTGTCGGCGACGACTACGATTCCAGCGACACGGCGAAAGACACGCCGGTCCCCGATGCGGATCCGCTCGACCCGAAAGGTATCGGCCACGGCTCCCACGTCGCGGGCATCGCAGCGGGCCTGGGTGTGCTGGCCGACGGCAGCACCTACACCGGCGCGCACGACAGCAAGGTCGATTTCACCCGGTTCAAGATCGGGCCCGGGGTCGCGCCCGATGCGAAGCTGTATGCGCTGAAAGTCTTCGGCCGTTCCGGCTCCACCGAGGCCGTGACCGACGCGCTCGAATGGGCGGCCGACCCCGACGCCGACGGCCGGACCGCCGACCATCTGGACGTGGTGAATCTCTCGCTAGGCGAGGGTTTCGGATCCTACGACGCGGCAGATGTCGAGCTCAAGGCGGTCGACCGCTTGGCGCAGCTCGGCTGTGTCGTCGTCGTCTCCGCGGGGAACGCGGGCGACACCCACTACATCCTCGGCACTCCCGGGTTCGCCCCGCGCGCGATCACGGTCGCCAACTCGATCGACAACGGCACGAGCACCCAGGACCTGCGGGTGCTCTCCCCGGCTTCGATCGCGACCCATTACCCCGCCGTCGAGGGCGCGGCCACCGTCACCGCACCGCTCGCCGAGGTCGGGCCCAAGACGGCTCAGGTCGTCGCCACCTCGCCGGCCGACGCCTGCGGGACGCTCTCCAACACCGCCGCGCTCAAAGGCAAGATCGCCCTGATCGACCGCGGGGATTGCCTGTTCGGCGACAAGATCGCCAAGGCCCAGGCCGCGGGAGCGATCGGCGTCATCATGGTCAACAACCAGGACGGGCCGCCGATCCCGATGGGAGGCAAAGCCGCCGACCCGGTCACCATCCCGGGCGTGATGATCTCCAAGGCCCACGGAGCCTTGCTGCGCGCCCATCTGATCGACGGCGTCACGGCCACGCTTTCCAGCGCCGTCGTGACCGTCCATCCCGAGCTGGCCGACCAGATCGAAGAGAGCAGTTCCCGTGGACCTACCTATCCGGACAACCGGTTGAAGCCCGACCTCGCCGCGCCCGGTTCGTCGATCCGTTCGGCGCAAGCGGGCGGAGGTTCATCCGGCGTGGTCTACAGCGGCACGTCGATGTCGGCACCGCACGTCTCCGGGACCGCGGCGCTGCTGAAGCAGGCGCATCCGACCTGGCCGGTCGACGACATCAAGGCCGCGTTGATGGGCACGACGGTCATCCTCCACGACGCCGACGGACATCTGTATCCCAAGTCCCGCGCCGGCGCCGGGCGGCTCCAGGTGGACGCCGCGGCAGCGACCTCGGTGGTGGCCAAGGCGGACGACTCGCTGGGCGAGGTCTCCATCTCCTTCGGTCTCCACGAGCTGTCGGGACCGCTCTCGCTCGACCGTTCGGTGCGGGTGGTCAACCACGGCGGATCGCCGGTCACGTTGGACCTGACCGTGGCGACCTCGGTCGCGGAGCCGGGCATCACGCTCACGCCGTCGGTCCCCACCCTCACCGTCCCGGCCAACGGCTCGACCAGCGTCGGGCTCCGGCTCGATGCCGACCCTTCAAGATTTGTCCGTACCCGCGATCTCACGGCGGTCGCCGACATCGGCGGCGTGCCGCGTCCCCAGTTGCCGGAATCGAGCGGCGACCTCTGGCTGCGCGGGGGCGGCACATCGCTGCACGTCCCCTGGCACATCGTCGCCCGGGCCGCGTCGCAGAGGGCCGTGACCGCGACCCACGTCGGTCTTCCGGCGGGCCCGACCGGCACGCTCACCTTGCCCGGCCGCGGCCCCAGCGCGCATTCCGCGCCGCTGGTCGCGGCGTTCCAATTGGGCCTCGCCAAGGCACCGGTGGCCTTCACCCCGGCCGGCGCCTCGACCGATGTGCTCGCCATCGGCGCCGCCAGCGACGTCGCGACCGCCGGCACGATGGCGTCCACCACGCTCTATTTCGGCATCGCCACCGCCGGCCGTTGGTCGACACCGAACCGCGCGGCGAACGACTTCGACGTTGAGATCGACCTCGACGACGACAGCATGGCGGACTTCACGCTCATCAACGGGAACACCGGCACGTCCGGCGTCGGCGACGTCGATTTCTACGACCACTCGACCGATGCGCTGGAGACCGTCGTCCGCGACGAGGCCACCGGCCGCCTCGTCGGGAGCCGCCCGCTCGACCTCTTCGGCGCGGGGCCGCACGACGTGGCGCTCTTCGCGAACGGCGTGATGGTCCACTCCGCCGCGGCCACCGATATCGGGCTCTCGGCGAAACGGACGCGCTTCGGTTATCGGGTGCTCACCCGCGGGGAGTTCTGGGACACGACCGATTGGGTGGTCTTCGACGCCGCCAAGCCGGCCATCGACACGACCTCGGCCGGGATCGATCGCACGCCGTACTTCGACGAGGCGTCGGGCGTGACCCTCGGCTTCGACCGCGCCAACGCCGAAGCAGGCGGCTTCACCGATGCGGTCCCGCCCCGGGCGCTGTTGATCCACATCCACAACCTGAGCGGCGAGCACGCGGACGTCGTCCGCCTCGACCTCGCGACGCCCGACGTGGACGCCGATGGCATGGACGACGGATGGGAACTGGTGCACTTCAGCGACCTCTCCCACACCGGCGCGGAGGACTCCGACGGTGACGGGGCGACCGACCGGCAGGAATTCCTCGCCGGCTCCGACCCGTCCGATCCGGCCACGGCGTTCCGGTTGTCGGCGCAGCCGGCCACGTCGTCGGCCGGCACGACCCGGCTCCGCTGGCCCAGCAAGGCCGGCCGCACCTACGCGGTCGAGCGCGCCGCGCGGTTGCCGGGGCCGTTCACGGTCGTGCGCACGGGCATCCGGGCCACACCGCCGCAGAATGAATCCGACGACCTCGCCCCGACCGGCGACGCCACCGTCTTCTACCGCATCCGGATCGAGTGAAGCCGATGGGTCGGAGCCGTCTCGGATCGCGCCCCTCCAAGAGCAGGCGACCGCATCAGGCCGTTGACACCGGAAAACCGTTGCGAAGACCGATGGAGCGGTCTGGATTGGGGGTGATGCTTCTGTTCCGCGAGCGGATCCCGGCCGATTGGCTGCCCAAGGTGAAAGCGAACCTTCCGGCCGTGCTGGTGGACCATGCCCATCTGGAGCGCAAGGCCGCGACGACCGCGCTGAACCTCGAGAAGTTCCGCCAACTCTTCGGCCAGGTGCATGAGCTGAACGCCATCGCCATCGAAGAATTGCAACACTTCGAGCGGGTGCTCCAGCTGCTCCGTCGCCGCGGCATCCCGTTCACCGAACCGCGTCCGAGCGCTTGGATCAAAGGCCTGATGAGGGCCGTGCGCGGAGGTATCCAAGGCCAAGTGATCGACCACCTCATCTGCTGCGCGCTGATCGAGGCCCGGAGCTGCGAGAAGTTCCAGGTGCTGGGCGAAGCCTTGGAAGGTGACGACCCGGAGCTGGCGTCATTCTACCGCAGCTTGGTCGAATCGGAAGGCAACCACTACGCGACCTATCTGATCATGGCGCGCCACATCGACCTGGAGGAGACCGAACGCCGCTTGGATTGTTTCCTCGACCTCGACGCGGAGCTCATGCGCCAGCCCAACCCGGAACCGATCCTGCACTGAGGCGCGGGCGCGAAGCCGGGCCGATGCGACCGGAAACCAGCTCCGCGGTGGACACCGATCGCCCCCGCCTTCAACGGCACGGTCGCGGATCGTGCGGAAGAACGATCTTCGTGCGGATCACCAGAGGAACGAGCGCTGCTCAGCGATCTCGGTGTCGCCGTCGAGCAAGGTCGCGCGCCAGGCCTGCACATTGCCGGCTTTGCGATAGGTCTCGGCATCGAGCGAGAGCCCCGTCCAGCCGCCGGACTTCGCCGACACCGGGGTCTCCAGGACGATGGGTGCGACACCGGCGCGTTCCGAGGTGCGGAGCTGGAGGCGCAGGCGGAGCTTCGTCGCGGCGGCGCCGCGGACCTTCCAATGGATGTCGTAGCGGATGCCGCCGACGCGCTCCGGATGCTTGCGGAGCTCGGCCTGGTAGGCGTCGCGCTCGAACAAGCTCGGGGACAGCGAATGCCGCCCGGCCTTGTCCAGCAGATGCGGCAGGACTTTGACGACCTTGCCCTCGGCCGCGGCCAAGAGCCGGACGGCGAAAAGAGCGGACAGGAGGACCAGGGAAATCCGGGACATGGTTCAGAATCCACGGGACGGCAGCGGCAGGATGCCGGGCTGCGGTCTCATGAGGGGAGCGGTCGACCGGTTCGGCGAGACCTGGCTCGGGGCCGGGTTGAAGAGGCCGGAGCCGAGCGACGGAAGGGTTGCGGCGGAAGGAGAGCCAAAAGTCTTCTGCGCCGACACCGGGCTCGCGACCGAAGCGGAGGAGGCCGATGACGGGGTGTTGTCGAGGATCGCTTGGAACTGCTGGGCACGCGTGGTGCGAGGCGCACCAAATTCGCCGTAGGGATTCGCTCCGGGACCGGCGCCGGGACCGGCGCCGGGGCTCGCGCCGGGGCTCGCGCGGCCGGGACCCGATGTCGCCGCTCCAGTGGGCGCGCCGATCATCTGGTCGACCCGGTCCGCGGACGCCGAGCGGCGGAAGCCGTCGGGATCCGTGTTCGAGGGCGCGTTGAGAAAGCCCGTCGGCGCCTCGCCGGATTCCGGAGATTGGAACGCGCTGGACGGATCGCTGAAGAGGGCCCGGCCGAAACCGCCGGCGGACGACGTGGTTCCGGGGCCTCCGTCCTGGATGGACGCATCGCTTTTCCCGTAACGGGATCCCGGACGGTCGTCGACCCTCTCCAGGTCGCCGTCCGACGAGCCTTTGCGCCCTCCCAGCAGGCCCTGCTGTTTCCGGGTCGGATCCTGTCTGCGGCCGCGGTCGAGGTCTTCTTCCGCTTGGAGCTGCTTCTCGAACTCCGACTTCGGCCGGTCCGATCGCGGCTCGCCCTTGCCCTTGTCCTTGTCGTTCGCGGCGTCCTTGTCCTTGCGCTCGGAGGCCTTCTCTTGGGCGGTGGCCATCCAATTGCGCTTCTTGTCCTGCGCCTCCATCAGGCCCTTCCTCGTCTTGGCGTCGAGCTTCCGGGATTCCTGGCCGCTTCCCGATGGCGGGAGGTCGAAGCCCGGCAGGTCCGCCTTGGGCCGCGGGCCGAAGAGCCGGTCGAGCTCCGATCCGGTCTCCGAGGGCTTGAGCGGCGCGAGCGAGGATTCGTTCTTCTCGGTCGGTGCGACGATGTTGGCGCGGACGGCTTTGTCGGCGCGAGCCGGCGAGAGCGCCAAGAGTCCGGCCACGGCCAGCACGACCGGCGTGCGCGCGTCGCGGAGGGAGGCGATGGTCCAGTGCATGTGTCCTCGTTAGCGGAGCGGGAAGGCTTCGTCAAAGACGCGTTCAGCCCCACCGTGTCATGAGCGTCCGCGCCACCTCGATGAAGGCCCGGGCCGCCGGGCTGTCCGGGGCGGAGACGACGACCGGCACACCGGCGTCGCCGCCTTCGCGGATGGCCGTGAAGAGCGGCACCTCGCCGAGGAACGGCACGCCCTTGCGCGCCGCTTCCGCCTTGCCGCCGCCGTGGCCGAAGATCTCGACCCGCGAGCCGTCCGGCGCGGTGAAGTAGCTCATGTTCTCGATGAGCCCGAGGATCGGGACGTCCACCTTCTCGAACATCGCGACGCCTTTGCGCACGACACCGAGCGACGCCTCCTGCGGCGTGGTGACGATGACGCCGCCGTCGAGCGGCACGGTCTGGCAGAGCGAGAGCTGGGCATCGCCGGTGCCGGGCGGCATGTCGACGAGCAAGAAATCGAGCGTGCCCCAGTCGACCTGGTGGATGAACTGCTGGATGGTCTTCTGGATCATCGGCCCGCGCCAGATCACCGGTTGGTCGTCGCTGATGAGGAATCCCATGCTCATGAGCTTCACTCCGTGGGCGACGGGAGGGATGAGCTTCTCGTCGGCGGTCAGGCCGGGGCGTTCGTTGAGGCCCATCATCAGGGGGATGCTCGGGCCGTAGATGTCGCAATCGAGCAGACCGACGGTGGCGCCGAGATGCCGGAGCGCGCAGGCGAGGTTGACGGCGCAGGTGGATTTGCCCACGCCGCCCTTGCCGGAGGCGACGGCGACCACGCGATCGAGCCCTGGGATCTTGTTCTTGAGAGCGGTCCCCGGTGCCGCCGCAGCGGCCTGCTGCGCGGACGGCACCCGCACCTGCACGTGGGCGTCGGTGAGGCCTTCGATGCGGTCGCGCAAAGCCAACCGCGCCGCTTCGGCGATCTGGTCGCCGAGCTCGGGGTTCGGCGTCGTGAGCTCGATGAGCACGCCGACGGCGGCACCGTCGATCTGGATCTCTTTGACGAGGCCGAACGACACGATGTCGCGGCTGTAACCGGGGTATTTGACCGTCTTCAGGACGGCGAGGACTGCTTCTTGGGTCATGGACTGGAGGAACGGCGTTTGGACGAACCAAAGTTTACGGAGCAAGCAGGCGCACCGCAACCACCCCGTTCCGATTGTGTCGGAACCCCATGGGAGTGTCCTCTTGGGGACGGGGCTGCCGACCGAGGACCCGCCATCCAGCGGAGTGCCATCTGCTCTGTGGTGAATTGATCTGGAAGACAGGAAAACCGGAACCAAGCCGCCAACGCTCCGGCTTTATTGCGTTCCAGTTTTCCAGATCCGCTCTCCGAGCGGTGTCTTCCACAGAGCAAGCGCGACTCTCTCCCGGTTGCCGTGTCCGCCCCTCCGGATCGCAGCCAAGAACAGGGGCATCGCGGCTTCGTCCCAACGGCTCTCCCCGGCGGAATCGTGACGCGCCGGGAAATCCGTTGACGCTACCTCGGGGCGGCCAACAGAGTCCGGCCCGTTTTGCGCGCGAATCGAACGAATTCTTCCCGATGACCACCCCGACTCCGGCCCCCGCCGCCACCCCGTCCGCTGTGACCAAAGGCCTCGAAGGCGTCATCGCCGCCCACACACGGTTGAGCGACGTCCGCGGCGACATCGGTCAGCTGATCTATTGCGGGTACGACATCGACGAGCTGGCCGGCAAGGTCAGCTACGAGGAGGTGGTGCATCTCCTCCACCACAACCATCTCCCGAACGCGACCGAGCTCGCCCAGTTCAAGGCCGTTCTGGCCGGATACCGCGAGATCCCCCAGGGCGTCGTCGACCTCATCACCAAGCTGCCCAAGGATTGTCCGCCGATGCACGCGCTGCGGACCGGCGTGAGCGCGCTCGGCTGCTACGACACCGTGGCGGACGACGACACGATGGACGCGCAGCGGCGCAAGGCGCAGCGCCTGATCGCGCAGACCCCCGTGGTGATGGCCTACTTCCATCGTTCCCGCCAAGGGCTTCCGCTGGTGCATCCGGACGCGACGCTCGGTGAAGCGGCGAACTTCCTGTGGATGGTCGATGGCGAGAAACCTTCCGCCGAGAAGGAGAGCACGATGGACATGTGCTACGTGCTGCACGCCGACCACGGGATGAACGCCTCGACATTCAGCGCGCGCGTCACCATCGCGACGCTCAGCGACATGTATTCCGCCATCACGACCGCCATCGGCACGCTCAAGGGGCCGTTGCACGGCGGCGCGAACGAGGGCGTGATCAAGATGCTCCAGGAGATCGGCTCCTTGGACCAGGTCGACGCCTTCATCGAGGAATCGCTCGCCCAGAAGCGCAAGATCATGGGCATCGGCCACCGGGTCTACAAGGTGCTCGACCCGCGCGCGCCGCATCTCAAGCGCATGGCGCAGATCCTCTCCGCCAAGCTCGGCGACCCGAAGTGGATCCAGATGTCCGAGCGCATCGCCAGCTTGATGCTCGAGAAGAAGGGCCTCCACGCGAACGTCGATTTCTACAGCGCCACCGTCTATTTCAGCCTCGGCATCCCCACCGACCTGTTCACGCCGATCTTCGCCATCGCCCGCACCAGCGGCTGGACGGCGCATGTGCTCGAGCAGCTCGCCGACAACCGCCTCATCCGCCCGCAGTCGGTCTACACCGGCCCGGTCGGCCTCAAGGTCGTGCCCATCGCCCAGCGCTGAACCACGACCGAAGAAGGCGTCGGCGAGGCCGCGAGCCCGCTTGCTGCTTTCTCCGAAACCGACCTCCGGCGCCAATTTTTCTGAAATGAACATCCACGAATTCCAGGCCAAGGCCCTTTTTGAGCGTTATGGCGTGCCCGTGCCCAAGGGTGCCGCCGCCACCACCCCCGAAGAGTTCATCACCGCGCTCACCCGCTTGCCGGACGGACCGACGATGGTGAAATCTCAGATCCACGCGGGCGGCCGCGGCAAGGGCACCTTCACCGACGGGTTCAAAGGCGGCGTGAAGTTCTCCCCGACCAAGGCCGAGGCGAAGGACCTCGCGCTCAAGATGCTCGGCAACACCTTGGTCACCGCGCAGACCGGCCCGGCCGGCCGCAAGGTGCAGACCATCTATTTCACGGCCGCGAGCGACATCAAGAAGGAGTACTATCTCGCCATCCTGCTCGACCGCGCCACGTCGAGGCCGGTCATCGTCGCCTCGACCGAGGGCGGCGTGGAGATCGAGACCGTCGCGCACGACGCACCGGAGAAGATCCACAAGGTCCACGTCGATCCCGCCTACGGATTGGCCGACTTCCAGGTGCGCGAGCTCGTGTTCAAGCTCGGGTTCAACCCGGTCGAGGCGAAGAACGCCGCCAAGCTGATCCGCAACCTCTGGACGATGTACTGGGAGACGGACGCCGCGATGATCGAGGTCAACCCGCTCATCACCACGCCGACCGACGAGGTGCTCGCGCTCGATGCCAAGGTGTCGTTCGACGACAACGCGCTCTACCGCCATCCCACGATCACCGCCCTGCGCGACCTCAACGAAGAGGACCCGAAGGAGATCGAGGCCTCGAAACATTCGCTGAGCTATATCGCGCTCGACGGGAACATCGCCTGCCTCGTCAACGGCGCCGGTCTCGCGATGAGCACGATGGACATCATCAAGCACTACGGCGGCAACCCGGCCAACTTCCTCGACGTCGGGGGTGGAGCTTCCAAGGACCAGGTCGTCGCGGCCTTCAAGATCATCCTCGGCGACCCGAACGTGAAGGGCATCTTCGTGAACATCTTCGGCGGCATCATGGACTGCAACGTGATCGCCTCCGGCATCGTCGAAGCGGTGAAGGAGGTCGGTCTGAAGCTGCCCCTCGTCGTCCGCCTGGAAGGCAACAACGTCGCCGCCGGCAAGGCCACGCTCGCCGCCTCCGGCCTCGCGCTCGTCTCCGGCGACACCATGGCCGACGCCGCGCAGAAGATCGTCAAGCTGGTGGTCTGAAACGGTCCTCGCCATGAGCATCCAAGCCAAAGCGATCGCCTTCTCCTGCTACGCCGTCACCGAAATGGCCCGTTCGCGCGCCTTCCAAGAAGGCGTGCTCGATCCCGACAAGAACGTCGTGTGCATCCACAAGCGGCACGCCGGGCACAACTGATCACCGGCCCCTGATTTTTTCCCATGTCCATCCTCGTCACTCCCCAGACCAAGATCCTCGTCCAAGGCATCACCGGCGATTTCGGCGGACGCCACGCGAAGCTCTCGCTCGACTACGGCACGCGGGTCGTCGCCGGTGTCACGCCCGGCAAAGGCGGCCAGTTCTTCGAGCACGCCGGCCACAAGGTGCCGATCTTCAACTCGGTGGCCGACGCCGCCCGGGAGACCGGCGCGACGGTGTCCGCCATCTTCGTGCCGCCGCCGTTCGCGGGCGACGCGATCCTCGAAGGGGTCGCCGCCGGCCTCGAGCTCGCGGTCGCCATCACCGAGGGCATCCCGGTGAAGGACATGATCCGCGTGAAACGCGCCATGCAGGACAGCCGTACCCGGTTGGTCGGACCGAACTGCCCCGGCGTCGTCACGCCCGGCACGGGTGAAGGCTCGAAGGGCGGCTGCCGCATCGGCATCGCGCCCGGCTACATCCACAAGAAAGGCCGCGTCGGGGTCGTCTCCCGCTCGGGCACCCTGACCTACGAGGCGGTGTTCCAGCTGACGTCGAAGGACATCGGGCAGAGCACGTGCGTCGGCATCGGCGGCGACCCGGTGAACGGCACGTCGCACCTCGACGTCATCAAGCTCTTCAACGACGACCCCGAGACCGTCGGCATCATCATGATCGGCGAGATCGGCGGCAGCGCCGAGGTCGAAGCGGCCCGGTGGATCAAGGAGCATTGCAAGAAGCCGGTCGCCGGCTTCATCGCCGGTTCCACCGCGCCCGCAGGACGCCGCATGGGCCACGCCGGTGCGGTCATCGGCGGCGCCGAGGACACCGCGGCCGCGAAGATCGCGGTCTTCCAGGAATGCGGCATCGAGGTCGCCGTGACGCCGAGCGACATGGCCGATGCCCTCATCCGGGCCGCGGCCCAGGCCGGGGTGAAGCTCTCTTGATCCCGACAGCTCCACGAGAAGGCCGGGCGATCCGCCCGGCCTTTTTTTCGTCCGGACCAGATTTGTTTGAAGGCCGCCGGCCGTCCGGATGTCAGGTGGGGCGATTTCCCGTTCCTCGCTGAACCATGGCGCACATCGACCAGCTTCTGAACCTCATCGGGGTGGTTTTGTGGCTATCATGGCGCGGTGTCGGCGACACGTCGCCGGCGACGCTCGGGGCAGGCACGCTGGTCTCGACCCTCAAGCCCGCTCGCCACGAACCGACGCACCGCTGGATGTATCTGGCTGCGCTGGTAGGGCTCTTGGCGGTCCGTCCGATGCTGTATGCGCCGTTGGCCCGGACGCTGGATTGGACGCCGATGCTCCCGCTCGGCCCGGTGAACCTCGCCTTCCGCGCCGACGAACCGCTGCGGCTCCTGACCTTCTCCTTGCTCAGCTTCGGCTGGACGTTGCTGGTCTTCCAAGCGGCGGTATCGGCGCTCAGCCAGCTCGCGCGCGGTCCGGGCGAACCGACCGGCGTCGTCCGATGGTTGCGCGAGCTCGCGGGAAGGCCCGGCTCATGGCCGGTCGTGGTGAGCCTGCTCGCCCCGGTCCTCTTGGTCGCGGCCGCATGGGCGGCGCTCGCGTTCCCTCTGGCCAAGCTCGGCGTGCTGCCCGTGCCGCCGACCGGCGCGAACCTGGCAGGCCAGGCGTTCGCCGTCGGATCCGGCGTCTGGCTGCCCGCCCGCTGGGTCCTCGCCGGATTGCTCCTGCTGCGGATGGTCCATGACCACGTCTATCTCGGCGACCATCCGATGTGGGCCTACGTCCGGATCGCCGGAGGACGGCTGGCGCGTCCGCTGGCGTGGCTGCCGCTCCGTCGGATGAAATTCGACCTCACACCGCTGGTCGCCGCCATCGCCGTCCTCGGGCTGGCCGAAGCCGCCGAGGTCGGTCTCACGCGGGCTTACCTGATGCTTTCCCGATGACGGTCCCGCCCTATCTCAGCGAAAGGGACGGCGCGCTTTGGTTGACCGTGAAGGCCCGGCCGCGGGCGAAGAGCCAGGAGCTCGGCGGCATCGTCGGGAACGAGCTGAAGGTGAAGGTCACCGCGCCGCCGGTGGATTCCGCCGCGAACGAGGCGTTGGCCGGGTTCCTCGCCGGGAAGCTGGGCTGCCCGCGCCGCGGCGTCACGTTGGTCCGCGGGCAGACCTCGTCGCACAAGGTCTTCCGCATCGATGGAGTGCTCCTGCCGGATGCGATCGCGCGGTTGGTGTCTTGAGCCTGCCGCGACGGGGCTCCGCCACCGGCTCGCGGCCGTCCCCGTGAGCGCCGGATTTCCAGCGCATCCGCGAGACTCGGCCGCGGGATCCGTCTAGCCTGCGGACGTGTTGCCGGACATCCGTTCCCAGACCCGCGAGTCTCTCGCGGACAAATTCGCCGCGTGGGGCCAGCCCGCGTACCGCCTCGAGCAGTTGCTCGGCTGGCTCTATCCTCGGCGTGCCGCGTCATGGGACGAGATGCAGAACCTGCCCAAGGCGCTGCGAGACCGGCTCGCGGAAGCCTATCCGATCACGCTGCCGCAGCTCGTCGTCAAACAAGGCGCTCGCGACGCCACGCAGAAGTTTCTTTGGCGGCTCGCCGACGGCGCGCTCATCGAGAGCGTGCTGATCCCGGCGAACCCCGCGCTCTATGGCGAGGCGAGCGACCGGCACACGCTCTGCATCTCCACCCAGGTCGGCTGCGCCTACGGATGCCGCTTCTGCGCCAGCGGGCTCGACGGTTGGAAGCGCAACCTCGCGCCGCACGAGATCAGCGGCCAGGTGCTCGCCGTCGAACGCTGGAACGACCTGGCCGCCGGACATGGGAGCGAGGACGCTGGACCCGCTTCCATCGATCCTGCCGATCCTCGCCCGCCGCTCCCCGCTCCTCGCTCTGCCGAGCGGCTGGTCAACAACATCGTGGTCATGGGCATGGGCGAGCCGATGGCGAACTACGACAACCTGATGTCCGCCCTGCGCACGCTCAACGCCTCATGGGGCGGCGGTATCGGCGCCCGCAAGATCACCATCTCCACCAGCGGCGTCGTGCCGCGCATCCGCGACCTCGGCGACGACCCGTTGCAGTTCCGCCTCGCGATCTCGCTCCACGGCGCGACCGACGAGGTCCGCGAGAAGATCATGCCCATCAACCGCAAATACCCGCTCAAGGAGCTCACGGCGGCCTGCGAGCATTACGTCGAACGCAAGGGCAAGATGATCACCCTCGAGTACATCCTCATCGCCGGCGTCAACGACGCGAAGGACCAGACCGGCCCGCTCGCGGCGTTGGCGCGAAGGCTCCACGCCAAGGTGAACCTGATCCCGTACAACACGGTCGAGGGATTGCCCTGGGCACGGCCGACGGAAGACGTCTGCGAAGCCTTCGCCGCGTCGGTCCAAAAAGAAGGCGTCACCGCCACGCTCCGGCGCGAGAAAGGCCACGACATCGATGCCGCCTGCGGCCAGCTGCGGCTGAAGACGGAACGAAGCGAGGGACAGGCCGTCTAGGCGCGATGTCCGGCCCCGGGGCGACGCACGCCACCGTGCGGACCCGCCGCGCCCTGGGTGGGCCCTGGGTGGGCCCGTTGACACTTCTTCGTCGCCGCCCCTACCTTCTGACCGCTGATCAACCAACGCGGCCCGGGGGCCGACCAAAAAGGGAAACGCTATGGCCGATGGCTATTGTGTGAAGTGCAAAGCGAAGCAGCCGATCTCCGATGGGGTGGAGGAGACGATGAAGAACGGGCGCAAAGCTGTGAAAGGCAGATGCCCCGTCTGCGGCGCGGTCATGTTCAAGATCCTCGGCGGCAAGACCCCGACGACCCCGGCCCCGGTTCCGGAAGCTCCGGCGTCCGATTGAGGTTCCCCTGCCCGCCCGCTCCCGGCGCGCCATCCGCACAGGGCTCCGCCCTGGAAGCCATGACCCATCCCGACGGATGTTTTTCGTTTACGCTCCGGCGACCCAGCGGGTAGTCAATCCGGCGGCGGACGCGTCTCCCGGCCCCGCGCCGGCACCGCTTTCTCTGCTCCTGCACCGATCCCCATGACCACGACACCGCTGACCTCCGCAGAACTCGCCCGATTGACCGCCGGACTGGACCGGCTCGCCAGGAACATCTGGTGGAGCTGGGACCAAGAGGCGCAGGAGATCTTCCACGAGCTCTCGCCCCGCGGCTGGCAGAACCTTTACCACAATGCGGTCGCCATCCTGCACGAGGTCTCCGATTACGAGCTCTGCGTGCGCCTCCAAGAACCAGGGTTCGCCGACCGCGTGCGCAAGGTGCTCGCGAACTTCGACGCGTATCTGGACGAGAAGGAGACCTGGGCCGCCCAGAACGCTCCCGCGCTCGCCACCCACCCGGTCGCGTACTTCTCCGCCGAGTTCGCCTTCCACGAGACGCTCCCCATCGCTGCCGGCGGCCTCGGGGCGCTCGCCGGCGACCATGCCAAATCCGCCAGCGACCTCGGCCTCGGCTTCGTCGGCATCAGCCTTTTCTATCGCGAGGGCTACTTCCAACAGTCGTTCAACCACGACAACTGGCAGCAGGAATCCTACACCCTGCTCCATCCGCGGAACCTTCCCCTCGAGCCCGTGCTCGATGCCAAGGGCGAGACCCTGGTCGGCAGCGTCCGGATCGGCGGCGCCACCATCCGCTTCCACGCCTGGCGCGTGAACGTCGGACGCGTGCCGGTCTACCTGCTGGACACCAACCGCCCGGAGAACGAGCCGCACTACCGCGACCTCACGAACCGCGTCTACGGCGGCGATTCGACGACGCGCATCATGCAGGAGATCCTGCTCGGCGTCGGCGGCGTGCGGCTGCTCCGCGCGCTCGGCGTCGCTCCTTCGACCTTCCACATGAACGAAGGCCACGCCGCCTTCCTCACCCTCGAGCTCATCCGAGAGAAGATGGCCGCCGGGATGTCCTTCGAGGAGGCCGGCGCGCTGACCAAGGCCGGATGCCTCTTCACGACGCATACCCCGGTCGAGGCCGGGCACGACCGCTTCAGCGCCGATCTCATGGGCTACGCCGGGCAGAAGTTCGCCCAGCATCTCCAGCTCACGCCCGAGCAGCTCATGGAGCTCGGCAACGAGCATCCGGGCAAGACGGGCTCGCCCTTCTGCATGACGGCGCTCGCGCTCCGCTACTCCCGCGCCGCCAACGGCGTCAGCGAGCTGCACAGCCAGGTCAGCCGCGAGATGTGGATGGGCTACTTCGACAAGAAGACGCCCGACGAGGTCCCCATCGGCCACATCACCAACGGCGTCCACCTGGTCGGCTGGATGAAGGGCCCGGCCCGCCGCCTGTGGCGCAGCAAGTTCGCCGGCCTCGGCCGGCCGGCCTCGGCCTTCGTCTACGAGGCGAACTCGCCCGGGTTCTGGCAGAACGTGAAGGACCCGGCGTTCATCTCCGACGAGGAGATCTGGGCGCTGCGCTACAAGCTCCGCCGCGAGCTGATCGAGTTCGCCCGTCGCCGCCTTCTCCTCCAGGGCAAGACCTTCAGCCAGGGCGATTTCATCACCTTCGACAGTTTCCTCGACCCCGACGCGCTCACCATCGGGTTCGCCCGCCGCTTCGCGACCTACAAGCGCGCGCCGCTGATCTTCGACCAGTTCGAGAACGTGGTGAAGCTGGTCAAGGACAGCGCCCGCCCGGTGCAGTTCATCTTCGCCGGCAAGGCCCATCCGCGCGACGACCACGGAAAGGCGTTCATCCAGAAAGTGATCCACCTGAGCCGGTTCTCGGAACTCAAGGGACATCTCGTCTTCATCGAGAACTACGACATCCACGTGGCGCGCCAGATGGTCTCCGGCTGCGATATCTGGCTGAACAACCCGCGACGCCCGCTCGAAGCGTCGGGCACCAGCGGCATGAAGACCACACCGCACGGCTGCATGAACCTCTCGATCATGGACGGCTGGTGGCGCGAGGGCTACGACGGCCAGAACGGTTTCGCCATCGGGCCCGATTCCCATCCGGCCGATGTCGACGAGCAGGACCGCGTGGACAGCGAGAACCTCTACAAGGCGCTCACCGAGGAGGTCATCCCGGGCTTCTTCAACCGCGACGCCCAAGGCGTCCCCCGCCAATGGATCGCCAAGATACGGCATTCGATGGCCACGCTCGCCGCGCAATACAGCACCTGGCGCATGGTCCAAGAATACACACAGAAGTACTACCTCACCCGGTGACCCTTCCCTCGCCCGGTGAAGGGCGCCGACCCCAAGCGCCCTTCACCGGGCGCTTTTTCTTTTCTGGCAGGGCCGGCCCATGCGGCCGGATCCACAGGACGCGCTACCTCGAGACATGAAAGACGGCAAGATAGCCTTCCGCCCCATCCGGGTCGTTCAGGCACACGGCACCCTCACGGATCTTCGCGACAGGTTCGCCTTCGAAACGCAGCGGCGCGGAGGCACCCAAGGATCGGGCGTAGTCGCCGAAGCCGCCGAAACCGCGTTTCCGCACCTTGGCCAGGCTCTCGATGCAGAACCGTCCGCCGCTCCCTGGCGCGACATGGCGCATCAGCTCAAGGGTCAACCGTCCCATCGTGTGCCGCGGATTGATCTCGACGACCGGCTTGAGCCGCGGACGACCGTCCGCGGAGCGCGCCACGAAGGCGTCGATCCCCAGCGGACCTTGGAATCCCACCTGCCGTAGTTCCACCTCCAGCATCGGCAACAAGCCCGGGAAAAACCGCGGCAACCGCGCGGCCGCGTCCCGGTCACCGCGGAAAAGATCGGTCACAGCGGACGGCAGACGCCGCGCGTGGTCCGGGGCCGCATCGTTGGCCTGGAACTGTCCGCGCAGGTCGTTCACCAGACCGGTGTGTCCGACGATCCTCAACGCGTCGTCGCCCATCTCGAGCTGGACCGAGAAATCCACCACGCGCTCCAGCCACGGCTCGATCACCAGTTGGCGGCCTTTCTCCAGGATGTCCGTCATCCAGCGGACCTGCGCGTCGAGCAACGAAGGTTCCCAGAGCCGGACCGCGTTGCTGCCCGCCGATCCGAGCGCCTCTTTCACGACCACCCGGTGATGTCCCCGCGCGCGGATCACCTCGACGGCCGCGAGCGCCTGCGGCATCGAATCCACGGCCACACCGATGTCGTCCTCCGCGATCAGCCACGGTGCGGACGACGACGCCAAAACCCGCCGCAGGAACGCCGCGCTCCAGGCCTTGGAGTAGAGCTCGGCGATGCCGGCAGCGAAACATTCCGCCGCCGGACGCTTCTCGCCGGTCACCTGGCCGAAGAGCGGCCCGAGCAGCCCGACGCTGTCCGGAGCCCACGCCCACGGGCGCAATCCACCGAGCTTGCGGTCTTTGAGCGAGGCGATGCCGGCAGCGGCACCTGCCGTGGTCCCGCCGACCTCGACGAATTCCGGCAAAGGGAAACCGGCCTGTTTCAATCCGGCGAGGAACGCGACCGACGGCCGCCGCGGGACGAGCACCACGTCGTCCTGCCGGCCGAGGAACTGCGGCAGGTTCGCCAGGTCCCGGGCCAACATCGCCTGCGCCGCGACCGGCACGAACGTCTTCCCGTGGGCGATCGACGCCTCCGCGAAAGGGTTGAACACGGAGACGTGGGGCGTGCGGCCTTTCGACGCCGAATAGACGTCCAACCGGGCGATGAACGTCGGATCGAGCCCGGCGGCCCGGCGGCTCGCGACGTCGAACACGGAACCCTTCGCGCGCTGCGGCGACAGCGGGAACTTCAGCGCCCGGCAGAAGGCGTCCCAATCGTCCTCGCCCGGGTCCTTCCAGCGCCGGAACCATTTGAGGCCGTGCGCGACATGGGCGATCTCATCGCGCTGGATCTGCTCCAACAACGCCGCCGTGGCGGTGTCGCCGACGGTGGCGAACCCGCGCGCGAAGTGCCCGGCGAAATCGAGGTTCGCCTGCTCGAAGGTCAGGCTGAGTCCGGCGACGAAATCCATCGGGCATGCCATCGGCGCGAGGCTCCGCCAGAAGTATCCGCTCACCGGCAGCTCGCCGAACGCGATGCCGCACTCCGCCATCCGCGCCAGATAGAGCCGGGTGTGCTCCTGCTCGTCGCGCAACGTCCGCAGCACGCCTTGGCGGAAGGCCGGCGGCGCCTCGGGGAAGCGCAGCAGCACCAAGGCCATGAGCTCCGTGGCGAGCAGTTCGTGGTTGGCAAAGAAATGCAGGAGCCGTCCGCGCTCCTCGGGGACCTCCAACCGGCGGGTCCCGGGGAACTCCGCCTTGCCCGCGCCCTGCGGCTTGAAACGCAGCTCCGCCGGACGCCCCGGCAGGTCGGGCGAAGCGATCGCCGGACCGGGCCGTTCGTCGGTGACGACCGCCGGGCTCCGGAGCTTCTCCTCCAAGCTCGTGGCGAAGAGCACCTGTTCGGCGAATCCACGCAGTTCCATCAGCACCGCCCGACGTAGCAGGTGGGACGTCCGGTAAAAAGTTTTTTGAAAAGATCCCGGCGCCGGAGCGGGCCGATACCGAGGAGCCCCTACCCGGCTTCCGCCCGGCGGCGCTCGACGGCGCCGTTCTCCGCCCTCCTCTCCGCGCCCGCCCTCACGCCATCGTTGGCCGACACGGCGACCGGCGTGTTCGCCGACCGCGACGCGACGCTCCTATCGCTCGACGACGCCCATCTCGACGATGCGATGATCGGCGCCCACTTCGCCGGGACGCGCGTCACCCGCGTCAGCCGCCCGTCGCCCCACCCCCTTCATCACCGTCATCCGCGCTCGTTCTTTGCGGTTCATCGTCAACGTCTCCATGGGTTCTCAGGGTCCTTACCCGACCCGCCCAAAAGGGGACATTCTTATCGGGTCCCCAAAGGGACATTCTCATGGAGTTCCGACACTGCAGAGCCGCTGCTTGCCTCCCGGGCGCCGGCGACCGCAACCTCCGCTCCCGTGAACCGTATCGTCCAACGCTTTGCCGACCTCCGTGCCCGGGGCAGCAAAGGCCTCGTCATCTACATCGGGGCCGGCGACCCGGATCTCGAGGCCACCCGCCAGCTGGCGATCGCGTTCGACCGGGCCGGTGTGGACGTCCTTGAGCTGGGCGTGCCGTTCAGCGACCCGCTCGCCGACGGCATCGTGAACCAGCTCGCGGCCCAGCGGGGCCTCGAGAGCGGCACGACACCACCGAAGGTCCTCGCCACGGTCATCGCCATCCGGCGCGAGTCGCAGATCCCGCTGGTCCTCTACATCTACCACAACCTGCTCCACCGCGTCGGCGTCGCGGAGTTCATCCGGCAAGCCGCCGCCGCGGGCGTGGACGGGCTGCTGGTCCTTGATCTTCCGCCCGAGGAATCCGACGACTACGAAGCGCTCATGGCCGAGGCCGGTCTGTGCCCGATCTATCTCATCGCGCCGACGACCCCCGACGAGCGGATCGCTCTGATCGCTCCCCGCGCGCGGGGATTCATCTACTACGTCAGCCGCGAAGGCGTGACCGGGATGCAGTCGAAGGTCAGCTCCACCATCGGCGAGAAGACCGCCAAGATCCGCGCGCACAGCCCGCTGCCCATCGCCGTCGGTTTCGGGATCTCCGACGCCGCCCAGGCCCGCGAGGTCGCGCAGCACGCGGAAGCCATCGTCGTCGGCAGCGCCGTGGTCACGCGCATCGCCGCGCTCGGCCATTCGCCGGATCTCGTGCCGCAGGTCAGCGCCTTCGTCCGCGGCCTCGTCGAGGCGGTGCGCGGGTAGCCGTGGTGCCAGCGCGTCTTCCACAGAGTTCGCCGGCGCCGGCCTGACATCGCTGGTCAGGGATACGGCAAAGCAGGTCCCTGCGCCCGGTCGACCCAGCGGCTCCCCGCTTCGGGACGGATTCGTCGACAAACGTCAACTTGACGCATCGGGAGACGGATCGCCAACCTAGCGAAGTCACTGGGTCGCTGCCGGAAACCAGCTTCGATGCTGCGGGTCCGCCATGCGGCGTCCGTCCCGGGGACAACTGAGTTCCCGAAGGACCTGACATCCATGCGCACCCACCGCCTGCTCCTGCTGTCGATGTTCATCTTGCTTTCGGCCGCCATCGGCACGACCGCGAGAGCAGAGGTGGTGTTCGACAACACGACCTTCACCAGCGACAAGCTGGTGGTCTACTACGGCCCGGCTCGCTACGGCGACGAGGTCGCCCTCGCCGGAACGGCCCGCGAAGTGACGTCCTTCACCTTCCAGTATTTCGGTGATTTCGCCGAGGGTGCGGAAGTCAAAGCGGTCGTCCGGTTCTTCGGCCTCGACGGGCCCCAATACTACTTCGGTGATAGCAAGGAGACCCCGATGCCGGGGACGATCCTTTGGGAAAGCGATCCTCTGACCATCGACATCGGAGCCCGCTTGGTGACCTTGTCGGTCCCTCACGTCGTCGTGCCGGACGTCTTCACCTGGGCGGTCGAGTTCCACGGCCCGCTCAAGAAAGGCGGCGGCCTCGTCACCACAGGTCCTCCGACCCTCGGCGCACCGCTCCAGGACGACGACGGAAACATCCTGACCGACCGTGTCGGGAGCTACGACGATTTCTGGGTGCAGTATGACATCAAGGACCCCCGCTCTTGGGCGCTGCGGAGCCTCTTCTTGCAGTCCGGCGATTTCTACGCGCGGGTCGTCGCCGAACCAAGCCCCCTGGCCGCCATCCCGCCATCGGTCACGGACGGCGCGGTGAAGCTGGCTTGGAAAGGAGGCACGCCGCCGTTCCGCCTCCAGACCCGCGGGATCGCCGACATCGAATGGACCGACATCGGTGTCACCGTCCGGTCGTCCTACGCGGCGACGAACGGCGCGGACCATGCTTTCTTCCGTGTCATCGAGGTGCCTCGCGCCGCGGGCCCGTTCACCAATGCCCCGCCCGTGGCCAAGGGCACCCACCTGGTGCTCAACTGGGGCGGCGGCTACGGGCCGTTCCGCATCCAGACGAAGTCCTCGCTCGGCGCGCCGTGGGTCGACCTGACGACCACGACGAACCTGGCTTTCGAGCTGCCGGCGCCGACGGCAGATCGTTTCTTCCGCGTGCTGGATGCGTTGCTGCCCTGAACGGTCCGGGTGCGGTCGCCATCCGGTGCCTAGTCCTCGATCCCTCGCATCTTGATGCAAGTTGCCCCCGCCGCACCTCCAGCTCCGGCCCGGCCGCCGTTGCGCCTCTTGGTCATCGAGGATTCGGTGCCCGATGCCTTCGCCTTGGCGACCCTGCTCCGCGCGGGCGGATGGCAAGTGGTCCATCGACGTGTCGCCAGCGCGGCCGACCTCGGCGCCGCTCTGCGCGACGAACCCTGGGACCTCATCCTGAGCGACCACACGATGCCGGGCTTCAGCGCGCCGGAAGCGTTGCGGATCGTCCAGCAGACCGGCCTCGACGTCCCGTTCATCATCATCTCCGGCGGCATCGAGGAAGGCGTCGCCATCGAGACGATGAAGGCCGGCGCCCACGACTTCATCATGAAGGGCGCGCTCGGCCGGCTCGTCCCCGCCGTGCAGCGCGAACTGCGCGAATCGGCCGTCCGCCGCGCCCGACGCGAGAGCGAGCTCCGCTACCGGTCCGTCTGGGAGAACTCGACCGACGCCGTCCTGCTCATCGACCTCGGCGGCGTCATCCGCTTCGCCAACCCCGCGGTGAAGCCGGTCTTCGGCTGGGATCCCGATGTCCTCGCCGGACAGACGATGGACGCGTTGCAACCGGCCGGCCTGCCGCCGGGCACCTGGTGGGCCATGGCCCGCGCGGCCGAAGGTCCGAAGGCGGATGAGACGGCCGGGCGCCGGCATGACGGCCTCGCGGTCGAGGTGGACGTGGCGTTCACCGAGATGCGCATGGGCGAGCAGCTGTGGGTCGTCGCCTTCTTCCGCGACGTGACCGAGCGCCGCCGCGCCGAAGCCGAGCTGCGCCGGAGCCGTCAGGAGTTCGCCGCCGCGCGGGAGATCCAGCAGCGCCTCTTCCCCAAGGCCGCGCCGGAGCTGCCGGGCTTCGAGCTCGCCGGCGTCTCCCGGCCGGCCGATGCCGCCGGCGGCGACTACTTCGATTGGCTGCCGATGCCCGACGGCGCGCTGGGGATCGCCATCGCGGACGTGAGCGGCCATGGGATCGGCCCGTCGCTGCTCATGGCCGAGGCGCGCGCCTATCTGCGTCCGCTCGCCCGACGGCACAGCGATCCCGCCGAGGTCCTGACGCGCGCGCAAGAGCTGCTCGCCGACGATCTCGGCGCCGAACGCTACATCACGGTGCTGCTCGCTCGGCTCGATCCGGTCCGGCGCACGTTGGTCCACGCGAGCGCCGGGCATCCGTCCGGCCACGTCCTGGCCGCCGACGGCTCGGTCAAAGCCGTGCTCCGTCGCACCGGCCGCCCGCTAGGACGCCAAGGCGGGACGCCTTTCGTCCCGGGCGGCGAGATCGCGCTGGCGTCCGGCGACACCTTGCTGCTGGTCACCGACGGCATCGATGAAGCCATGCGGTCCGACGGCGAATGCTTCGGCCTCGACCGGGCGCTCGATGTCCTCCGCGCGCACCGCCACCTCGCCGCCGGCGAGATCCTTGAGCAGATCTGCAGCGCCGCCCGCGAGTTCACCCATCCTGAGCCGCAGGCCGACGACCTCACCGTGGTCGTGCTCAAGGTGCTCTGATCCACGGCGGCCGACCGCGACCGGTTCTCGGCCGCAACCAACACCTCGGGCAAGATCTCCGAGAGGATGCCGCGGCCGCCGGTGCGCGGAGCAGGGTCGCCCAAAACACGATGACCCGCAGGACGAGGCGGCGGAGTTGTTTCATGGGATCGGAGAGATCCGTACACTGGGCCGGGGCAAAGCCACGGATCCACACAACGATGGTGAGCGCCCCCCTATCCTATCCGGCCATGGGAAGGATCCCGCGCCGGAGCGTTCGGGCGCACCGACCGGTGCCGTCTTCCGCGATGCGGTCATCCTTCTCACCGGACGTCCGCGGCACGGACCGCATCACCTGGCCTTCAGGTGCCGTCCGGCGAATCCGATGAACTTCTGCCAGTCGTACAGCTCGACGGAATGACCGCCGGCGCGGTTGTGATAGCCGACCTCCCCGCCGGCCAAGACCTCGCCGACGGCCGGCGACGCCTCGGAATCCAAGCCCTTCTTGCCGAGCAGGCGGTACACCTCGGAAGCATGGTAGGCGCCGAGGTATTCGCCGCGCGGGTCGGCCCAGAGATCCTCGGAGCCGCTCGCGATGTAGATCGGACGCGGCGCGATGCAGGCCAGGAGCATGTGCTGGTCGACGGGCAGGTCGTCCTCGTTGCGGGAGAACTTCCACGCGTTGCGGCAGAGCCAGTAGGGGAAGCGCGTCACCATCTTCTCCATGTTCTCGCCGAAATCCCGCTTCCACAGCGCGGCGCCGGCGCAGCCCGATTGGGCGGCCACGGCCATCGCGAAGCGCCGGTCCTGGGCGACCGCCCATAGCGTCGCTTTGCCCATCTTGGAATGGCCGACCGCGGCGATGCGCTTGGCGTCGATGGACGGCTCGGTCCCCAGAAAGTCGAGGACGCGCGAGGCGGACCACGACACGGCGGCGATCACGCCCCATTCGTTGGCCTTCGGGAAGCTCTGGCCTCCACGGTAGAACAGCGGGTGGATGCCTGACTGGAACTCGACCTCGTTGTGCCGGACGAGCGCGCCCTGCGACAGGACGACGAGACCGAAACCGTTCCGCAAGAACTCGGCGAGCGGGAGGCCGTTGCGGAGATATCCTGCGCGGGACGGGTCCGCGTCATGGCCATCGTCCTTGGTGTTGGCGAAGCTGAGCTGCAAGAAGGCCGGCACCGGCCCCTTCGCGCCGTTCGGCGTGAAGATGAGGACCGTCATCTCCGCCGAGCCCTTGGCGTTCTCGAAGCGGATGCGCACGTCCTTCCGCGTCGCCAGGCCGTCCATGAAGTTCCCGTCGGTCCGGAGCCGCTCATAGGAGGTGCGGACGGGCGTCTCCGGCACGGGGACGACGCCGTACACGAGATTGCCGAACAACGCCATGACCTGCGGGCGCCGCACGTTCGTCCATTCCTCCGGCGTGGTGATGCGATCGCCTTCGGACGACACCAGCACCGGCGGAAGCTGGTAGGCCGGCACCTTCGACTCGTCGCGGACGACATCGAAGTCGTGGTTCTTGGGTTCCTCGGCGCGGACAGCGGCGAAGCCGAGCAGGGCCAGAAAACCAGCGGACAACAGGGATCTCTTCATCGGGGCGGGCCTTGGTTTGTCCGGAGTCCGCTTCAGCGGGCCGCGGTTTTCCAGGCGGACTTCAATTCGTGGACCTCCATCGAGGTGATCTTGGCGGCGCCGCCCCTGGCTTCAAGCGACAAAGCGAGGTCGGCAGGCTTGGGCTGGTACGGCATCGGGATGTAGGCGAGGCCGTCGCTGGCAAAGACCTCCAGCCCGGTCCGGTCGCAATAGACGACAAGCCGTTGCCTGCCGTTCCGCAACGGCGCGGGCGCCGTGTGGCCGGCGACGGAGATCTCCTGTTTCTTGGCATCGTAGATGATCTTGGCGCCGCGCACGGTGAAGACGACCTCGGAGGCGTCACCCGGAGCGAACTCGGCGCGCAGTTCGACCAGTTCCGCCTTCACCTTGGCCAACGGATCCCGGCCGCCGGGCTCCAGCGTCGATCGGCCGAAGCGGTGCGACCGGGAGCGCAACGAAGCGAGCTCCTTCACCGGCGTGTAGGTCAACCGCGGTCCGTCGGGCGTCGCGGTGAGCTTGAGTTCCAGCGGGACGGTCATCGACTGGTTGAAGGACATCCCTTTCGTCTCGGTCTGGAACCAGCCCATCTGGATGCGACGTCCGTCCTTGGACCGGATGTCGCTGAAGGTCTGCGGGGCGTAGAAGCCGCGACCGCGCTGGCCGGTGAGCTTCGTCTGCTCAGGCGTGAAACGCGTGCCGTCGAAGGTACCGGTCGCGTACTGGGTATCGGCACCGGCCAGCACCCACTTCTTCTTCGAGGCATCTCCGTCCACCGGCAACTCGAAGAAATCCGGGCACTCGAAAAGGTAGCTGCTGCCGGCGACGCCTTCGGTGACGCTGGCGGGCGTCCAATCGCGCAGGTTCGGTGACCGGAAGAAGTGGATGGTGTGCTTGTTCCCGGGCAGGCCGACGTAGAGGACCATCACCCACGACTTCGACGGCTCGTGCCACATCACCTTCGGGTCGCGGTTGCCGCCGGTGACCTGTCGCACGACGGGATTGCCTGGGTACTTGGTGAAGGTGCGCCCGTCGGTGCTCGACGCGATGCACTGGACGGCCGGGTCGCCGGCGGCGGTGTAGATCAACACGATCGGCGGCTTGCCGTCCTTGCCGAGGCCGCTGGTGTTCTTCCAGTCCACGACCGCGCTGCCGCTGAACATCGGGCCCATCGCGTCCGGCACGAGTTTGTCGCCCAACTCTTCCCAATGGACCATGTCGCGGCTGACGGCGTGGCCCCAGTGCATGTTGCCCCACGGCCAGCCGTAGGGGTTGTGCTGGAAGAAGAGATGGTACTCGCCCGCGAAGTAGACCATGCCGTTCGGGTCGTTGTTCCAGCCGCGCTTGGGCGAGAAATGGAACTGGCCGCGCAACGGCTCGCGGTACAGGTCCGCCGGTCCGCGGACCGTGTCGACCGGCCGGATGGCGCCCAAGGCCGCGGAATCTTCCGGCAACTTGTCGACCTGGAGGGTGATGTCCTTGCCGAGCCATGCGCCGACGTCCATCGGCGCCCACCAATCGGGCTCGCCATCGGCCAGCGCGGTGTCGATGCGGAGGACGCTCTTGCCGTCGACGAGCACGTTGACCACGCGGTTCGGGCCGCCGTTCTTGACCGGGATCTCGAGGAAGCGCCGCGTCACGTGGAACCGCCGCTTCGCGTCGCTGACCAAGCCGACCGGCTTGCGGTCGGTCTGGACGATATGGTCGATGTTGATGTGGCCCCAGCCGCCGGTGGCGCGGTCGGTGATGCGGATGACGGCGGTCTTGCCGGCGAACTCGGAGACATCCCACGAAGCCGGCGCGAGCGCCTCGCTGCCGCCGTCGCGGTCGTTCGGCCCGGTGGCGTTCCGGACCGCCTTGCCGTCGACCAGCAAGTCCATGCAGGTCTTCCCGGCGTCCTTGCCGCCGCCGATGAGGAAACCGATGAACCGGCGCCCGATCTTGAACTCCGGCGACGTGAGCGTGCCGGTGGACGTGTCGCCGCCGACGAAGGAGTTCGCGAGACCCTTGCCTTTGAATCCGTCCACGCGCATCTGGCCGGGCAACGACCCGTGCGCCGGCCCCGACCCGAAGGCGTCACCGGTGGATGTCCAACCGCCGTAGTCCGCCCCCTCGAAATCGGCGATGACGATGTCATCCGCGGCGCGCGCCGGGGCGGAAGCAGCGAAGATCACGGCACAGGCCAAGATCGATGCGAGGACGGGACGGATGTGCATAAGTTTGTGGGTAACGGTTCCAGTTCTCGGCCGCCCCTGTCGAGGACGGCGTGGAGGAGTTCGCGCCGGAGGTCCAAGCCATCCGACCTGGGTTCCTGCTTGTGTCGGCGGCCCTGACCGATACCCAATCCGCGATGCCAAGTCCTCTTCCGCCGACCGCTTCCGCGCGCCGGCTCGTCGCCGCCGTCCTCCTCGCTCTCGCATCCGCCGCCGGTTGCGCCACGGGAAGCTATCCCGAGAAGCCCGGCACCGCGGGCGACGGCAGCTTCACCATCGGACCCGCTTACGCCGTCGATTCCGATCTCGCCGACAAGGGCAATCCCAAGGGCCGGTCGTTCGAGTTCACGATGCGCCTGGCCGACAGCAAGATCTTCCGGGGCGACGACACCACGCTGTTGCCCGCGAAGAAGGCCGTGCGCACCGAGCGCAAGATCTTCGTGTACGTGCCCGCCGCCTATCGCGACGGCACCGCGGCGCCGGTCCTCGTGACGCATGACGGGCCGGGCCAGCTCAACCTCGTCCGCAACGCGCTGGACAACCTCACGATCTCCAAGGACCCCGACCGCCGGTTGCCGGCCTTCATCACCGTCGCCGTGGAGAACGGCGGCAACGACGGCAAGGACAGCGAGCGCGGGCTCGAGTACGACACGATGTCCGACCGCTTCGCGCGGTTCATCAACGACGAGGTGTTCCCAGCGGTGCTCGCCGACGCGAAGGTCCGCGCGGCCTACCCGCACATCGCCATCACCGCGAACCCGTGGGGCCGCGCGACGATGGGCTGTAGCTCCGGCGGCGCGGCGGCGCTCACGATGGCGTGGTTCCGCCCCGACCTGTTCCGCCGCGTGGCCGCTTACTCCGGCACCTTCGTCGACCAGCAGGACGACGACGCGCCGGAGGAGTCCAAGTTCCCGTACGGCGCGTGGGAGTACCACTCCAGCATGAAGCTCATCGCCGACGGCCCGAAGAAGCCGTTGCGGATCTTCACCCACGTCTCCGAGAACGACATCCGCGCCAAGGATCCCGAATCGACCCAGCACAACTGGGTGATGGCCGGCAAACGCACCGAGGCGGCGCTGCAGGAGAAAGGCTACAACCACCGCTTCGTCTACAGCTTGGCCACCGGCCATTGCGACAAGAAGGTGTTCGAGCAGACCTTGGCCGACACGCTCGTCTGGCTCTGGCGCGGCTACCGCGGGGAATGATACCAAGTAAGGGTGATCTCTGGTCGGACCGTTGGCGAGTTGCCCCCCCGGCAAGCCGCCCGCAACATGAAGCCGAGTTCTGCCGGTATCCACCAGGAGTCGGTATGAACCGGCGCAACGTGCTGCCGGCATCTTGCCGGCAGAGGCTGGCCGAATCCCGCCCCGTGGGACCTTTCCGAGAGCGCCCGCCGTGCGAGCCGTGCGAGCCGTCCGAGCCGTCTGCCGGCGAGACGCACGGCAGCACGCTGTAAGAACCGCCGTCCGAGGTCCACAGCAACGCGGCGTCCGAGTCCGTCTCCCGCTGGGTGAACCCATCCCAAGTCGGCGCAATCAATGCACCGTGACGACGGGCCGCGGCACCTGCCTCGTACCAAGTCGGGGTGATCTCTGGTCGGGCCGTTGGCGGGGCGCCCCCCGGCAACCCGCTCGGCTTGCAGGGCAAACCGCCCACAACATGAAGCCGAGTTCTACCGGTATCCACCCAGAGTCGGAATGAACCGGCGCAACGTGCTGCCGGCATCTTGCCGGCAGAGGCCCGTCGAATCCCGCCCCGTGAGACCTTTCCGCGCGCGCCCGCCGTGCGAGCCGTCCGAGCCGTCCGAGCCGTCTGCCGGCGAGACGCACGGCAGCACGCTGTAAGAACCGCCGTCCGTCACCGGCAGCGGACGCCCGTGACCGACCGCGACGAAGAGCCTGGTGGTCTTTTCGGCGTCGGCCGGCGAATAGAGCGGGAGGACGGGCGGCTCGCCGCGGCGGGCACGTTGGCGCGAGACGAACTCGCTGTCGCTCTGCTGGATCTTCGCCGAATCGGCCAACATGATCACCGCCAGGTCGCGCGTGGCGTGGGTGCAGTAGATGTTCCCGTCGAAGCCCTGCTTCACGAGGTTCGGCAGGTTCCCGCAGTGGTCGATGTGCGCATGGCTGAGCACGACGGCATCCAGCTCGCGCGGGTCGAAAGGGAAGGTCCGGTTCCGCTCGGTCGATTCATCGCGGCGTCCTTGGTGGAGGCCGCATTCGAGCAGGAACTTCCGTCCGTTGACCTCCACGAGATACATCGATCCGGTGGTGGTGCGCGCCGCGCCGAGGAAGTGGACTTTCATCTTCGAAAGGTGCTCACCCTCCCCCGGGGGGCAAGCGGTGAACCGCCTCGACAGGGGCCGCAGCGCGGCAGCGGGGCGCGGGTCCTCGCGACACGTCGGACGCGGATCCCGTCGTCACATCATGAAGGCGGAGACGCCGATCACGACCCCGACGACGGCGAGACCGATGCCCGTGTAGAAGAACCCCCGCTTCTTGGTGAGCAATGTGATCGAGCAGAAGACGACGCCGACCTGGAGGAAGATCTCCGCCTTGTTGTACCGGTCGCCGGCCTTCGCGGAATGGAGGGCTCCGGACTGCTCCTTGACCGACTCTTTGCGGAACTCCTCGGCCTCCTTGAGGATCTTCTCGTTCTCGTGCTTGTACTCGGCGTTCTTGGCGGTCAGCCGTTTCTCGGCCTCCTTCATCGCCGCTGTCTGCGCCGGCGTGGCGCTGCCCAGCGCCTCGATCCTCATCTGCTCGATGAAGAGGTCGTTCATGCCCTGCCGGTTCCTCTTGGATTGGTACCAGGCGAACCCGTTCGATGCCTTGACCTCCAGGCTGGCGGCCTTCACCTCGGCGACGATCTTCTCGTTGTCCTCGTCCTTCCCGAGGCTCGACACCACCGCGAGCAGGATGGCGACGATGGCGATGGTCAGGCCGATCCGCTTCTCGGCGTCGTCCTTGAGGTCTTCCGGGATCTCGATCTCAGACATGGTGCGCGTGGGATAGAGACCGGCACCGTCGCTGACAAGCCGCCAAGTCGACGTCCCGGCCGCAGCCATCATCCCGGCAGACGAAACGCAGGAAGAGGCATCCCGGAGACCCGCTCCTTGGCCGGCGGACCGACGGCGGACCGACGGCGGACCCGGGTCTCCGCGGCGCGCCGAGGTCCGGGCTACTTCGAACCGAGAGCGCTTGCCATCGTGAAGATCGGCAGCAGGAGGCCCAGCGCCAAGAAGCCGATGGCCGCGGCCACGAGGCACAAGATCGCCGGCTCGATGAGCCGCACCGCTTGGTCGACCTGGCGGTTCGTCCGGCGCTCCACGGTGTCGGCGATCTGGACGAGGACCTTGTCGAGGTTGTTGGATTCCTCGGCGACGGCGATCATCGCGAGGATCTGCTCCGGGATGAAATCGCTCTTGCTGAGCGGTTCGGACAACCGCTTGCCGTCGCGCACCGCTTCCGCGGATTCGGCCACGAGGTCCGCGAGGATGCTGGAGCCCGTGGCATCCTTGCTGATCTTCAGCGCGTGGAGCAGCGGCACTCCGTTGGCCAGCATGGTGCCGAGGATGCGGCAGAAGCGGGTGATCGCGAGCAACCGGAGCGCGGAGCCGACGACCGGGATCTTGAGCTGCCAGCGCTCCAGCTTCCGGCGGACGACGTCGTTCCGCAGGTTGAACCAGAGGAATCCGACGACGGCGCCGATCGCGGGGATGAGCAGGTACCAGTAGCTGCGCACGACGCGGCTGGCCATGAACATCACCTCGGACGGGAGCGGCTTCTTCACGTTCGCCAGCAGCGGTTCGAACTTCGGCACGAAGAACATCAGCGCCGCCAGCATCACCACCGTGCCGAGCCCGGCCAGCAGCGCCGGATAGATCAGCGCGCCCATGACCTTGCTCCGCAGTTCCTCGAACCGCTCGATGAACCCCGCCAAGCTGCGTAGCACCTCCTCCATGAACGCCGCCCGTTCACCGGCTTGGATCATCGCCGTGTGCAACGGCGGGAAGACCTCCGGGAACTGGCGCAGGGTCTCGGTCAGCGACTTGCCGTCCGCGACCGCCGCGCGGATCTCCTTGAGCAGCTCGCGGAGCCCGGGCGCCGGGGTCGAGCGGATCAACGAATCGAGCGTCCGCAGCAACGGCACGCCGGATCCCAACAGGTCGGCCATCTGCCCGTAGAGCGTGCCGAGATCGGAGGAGCGCACCCGGCGTTTCTTCGGGGCGCCCTTCGCCGTGCCGCCCTTCCCTCGGACGGACATCGGGAACAACCGCTTCTCCTCGATCAACCGCATCGCGCCGGCCTCGCTCTCGGCCTCGACTGCGCCCGACACCTTCCCGCCGGCCTCGGTCATCGCTATGTAGGTGAAATGGGGCATGGATTCGGGGCAGTGGGCGATGGGCGGTGGAAAACTTCGTCGATGGGCGACCCCGTCGGTCCGTGTCATGAACTCTGGCTCACTGGCTCACTGGCTCACCCGCCCGCTCGCTACAGCGCCGTGCATTGGACGACCTCGTCGGGGGTGGTGAGACCTTGGCGGACCTTGATCCAGCCGTCCTCGCGCAACAGGCGCAGACCCGAGGGCCGGGCGGCCGCCACGATCTTCGGCGACGGCGCGCGGTCGATGATCAGCTCCGCGATCACGTCGGTCATCACCATCAGCTCGTAGAGCCCGGAGCGACCGCGGAAGCCCGTGTTGCGGCAGTGCGGACATCCCTTGCCCCGCGCCAGCTTGGCGCCGGGCTCCAAGATGAGGTCGCGCGGCAGCGTCGCAGGGTCGGGCTCGTACTCTTCCTTGCACTTCGAGCAGATCCGGCGGACGAGCCGCTGCGCCATCGCGCCGATCATCGTGCTGCTCACGAGGAACGGTTCGACGCCCATCTCGATCAAGCGCATCGCAGCCGATGCCGAGTCGTTCGTGTGCAGCGTCGAGAGCACGAGATGGCCCGTCATCGCCGCCTGCGTCGCGGCGCGGGCGGTCTCGAGGTCGCGGATCTCGCCGATCATCACCACGTCCGGGTCGTGGCGGAGGATGGCGCGGAGGCCTTTCTCGAAGGTCATGCCCACCTGGTGGTTCACCGGGATCTGGTTCACGCCGTGGAGATGATATTCCACGGGGTCCTCGACCGTGAGCACCTTGATGGTGGAGCCGACGATCGCGTTGAGCGCGGCGTAGAGCGTGGTCGTCTTGCCCGAACCGGTCGGACCGGTGACCAGGAAGATGCCGTGCGGCCTGTCGATCAGGCCCTTGAACATGGCGTACGTCGTGTCGTCCATGCCCAGCTGCTGGAGCGTGAACAGCACGTTCGCCTTGTCCAGGAGACGCATGACGACGCCTTCGCCGAAAAGCATCGGGATGACGCTCACGCGGACGTCCACCTGCCGGCCGCCCACCTGGAACTTGATGCGGCCGTCCTGCGGGATGCGGCGCTCGGCGATGTTGAGGTTCGCGAGGATCTTGATGCGGCTGATGATCGCGGCCTGGAACCGATGCATCTGGGGCGGCACGGAGGCTTCCTGCAGGACGCCGTCGATCCGGTAGCGGATGGAGATCTGGTGCTCGTACGGTTCGATGTGGATGTCCGAGGCCCGCTCGCTGACCGCCTCGATGATGATCTCGTTGACCAGCTTGATGACGCTCGCCTCCTGGGCCATCTCGAGCAGGTCTTCGCCGCCCTCGACCGAGACGCCGCCGCCGGCGAGGTCGTCGGCCCCGACCATCTCGTCCAAGGTGTCGCCGCCGAGGCCGAAGTGCGTCTTGATCAGCTTCTCGATGTCGTCCCGCGGCGCGAGCACCGGCTGGATGTCGAGCCCGGTGCTGAGCCGCAGGTCGTCGAAGACGTAGAGGTCGAAGGCGTCGCTGGTGGCGACCTTGAGGATGCCGTTCTCGCGCGAGACAGGGAAGAGGCGCTTCCGGTAGACCACCTTCGATGGCAGCGCCCGCAGGACCTCCGGCGAGATGACCATGTCCGCGAGCTCGACGAGCGGCAGGTGCAGCTGGTCGGCCATCAGCTCCAGCACCTGGCGCTCGGTGAGGAACCCGAGCTGGATGACCGCGCGGTCCAGCCGCAGCCCCTCCGAACGCTGCAAGGCGACGGCGTCGCCGAGCTGCTCTTCGGTCAACAGACGGTTGACCAACAAAAGCTGGGTGAGGTTCATGGCTTTCGATGGATGGCGGTCGGGGGCGACGCTAGGGCAAGGCTCCGTCAAGATGGAAGTGGACGAGAGCCGGCCGAAACGAATTCGACAAAGCCCGGACGACTTCGGCGCCGGTGCCGCGGGCGTCCGGAGACAGGGACGGAGGAATCGCCCGCACCTGCCCGACGAGGACGCCGCGGATCCACGCGACCCGCTGTCCGTTCCCCCTGCCCCGCCGGAGCGGCCGGACACACCGGAAAATCTCCGACAGAAAGAGTTGAATCTTGCTGGCCCCGATGGCGTCCGCCTAGCGTCGAAGCCTAGAATTTGCATCACCTATGATAGTCCCGAAATTCGCCGCCCTGAACCGCCGCCGCCGACAGATGTCCGGCTTCACCTTGATCGAGATCCTTCTCGTCATCGTCATCATCCTGCTGCTCGCCGGCGCGCTCGTGGTGTTCGTCCTCCCGCAGCAGAAAGGCGCGGAGAAGAGCACGACGCGGCTGATGCTCCAACAGGTCGGCAGCGCTCTCGACACCTACCGGCTCAACCTCGGCCACTATCCGAACGAGCAGGAAGGCGGCATCGACGCCTTGCTCAAGAAGCCGAGCTTCGAGAACGAGCGTCTCGGTGAGAAGTGGCAAGGGCCCTATCTGAAACCCGGCACGACGCTCGATGATCCGTGGAACAACAAGATCCGCTACGAGCTCAACGACCGCGCGACCGAAGGCGAGAAGGCCGGTGCGCTGCCCTACAAGCTGTTCTCGGTCGGGCCGGACGGACAGCCCGACACCGACGACGACGTCAAGCTCGCCTCGGAGAGCTCCGACCCCGACGGCGCCCCGAAGTGAGCGCAGCCGTGACCACCCACGCTCCATCGCATGCGCATCCAACCCGGTCATCGGCGGCGGCTTGCCGGGCCGGGTTTCACCTTGGTGGAGCTCCTGCTCACGGTCTCGCTCCTCTTGCTGATGGTCGGGGCCGGGATCCTCAACTTCGGTCCGGCGCAGGGCGGCGCGCGGCTTGACGAAGGCGCGACCCAAGTGGAGTCGCTCTTCCGCTACGCCCGGGCCCAGGCCGCCAGCAGCGGGCGGACGGTGAAGATCATCTTCTCCGACGGGGAACCGGTCCCGGCCGGAACCAATTCGACGTCGACCGCCCCGGCCATCCAGGTCGCGTGGGAGACGGATCCGCTCGGCGCGCCGGGACAATTCGAGGCGCTGGCGGAAGCCAAACCCTACACCACGCAGATCGACGAATTGGTCCGCGTGCGGCCGTTCCGGGCCGAGCCCGCCGCGATGCCGGCCGCCCTGGGTGCATCTGCTTCGTCTTTGACCCCGTCGCCGGCACCGACGGAGTCGTTCGCGGGAGGCGACGGATCTTCCACGCCGCAGGCGCTCGCGATTCTGTTCTATCCGGATGGATCCAGCGATTCCGCCGAGGTCGTCCTAGGTTCCTTGGACGACGGCGATGCCAAGCAGTTGGCCATCAAACTTTCCGGCCTCACCGGGGTGTTGAGACGGCGGGCGATCGAGCTCGTCGCCGGAGAAGCCGCCCCGGGGGCGCCTTGGGACCCTTCGAGATGATGCCGGGATGCCCAGCGCGCTGGTCGGACCGAAGCCGTCGCGACTTCGCGCGGCGTGGAGCGGCGCTGCTCGAGGTCCTGATCGCGCTGGCTCTGTTCGTCGCGGCGGCGGCCGTCGTCACCGGTGCGTTGAACTCCTCGTTGGAGAGCCTTGAGCGCCAGAAGCTCGGAACCCACGCCGTCAACTTGGCGAGCAGCGTCATGGCCGAGATCCAGCTCGGGATCCGCGTGCCCGGCGGAGAAGGTCGGCGACCGTTCGAAGCACCGTTCCAGGATTGGACCTGGGAGGCTTCGCTGCTGCCCGTCGAGAACGCCACCGGCGCCGCGGGCACCACCGCTGGATCCACGCGCGTCGAAGTGGTGGTGCGGCACATGACCGCTCCGGTGGTCCAACGATTGGCCCAGGTCATCCGCATCGGCCGCAGCGCTGCGGCCGACGCGCTCACCGCCGTCCGGGAACCCTGACCGATGCACCCTGGATCCTCCCACATCGCCCGCGGCGGCGGCCATCTCCGGCGGGATGCGCGCCGCAGCGCGTTCACGCTGGTCGAAGTGATCCTCGCCATCGCCATCGCGACCGGCCTGTTGGTCATCGCGTTGACGTTCTACCGGCAGGCGACCGACCTGCGCGGACAGATCCTCGTGGAAGCGGAACGGATCTCCGTGGTGCGGCTCGTGGCGGACCGGCTCACGGCGGACCTTCGCCAAGCACAACCGGTGGCGGGCGATGCGGAGAGTTTCGTGGGCGGATCCGGCTGGGTCCGTTTCACGAGGGCCTCGCTGGCGGTGCCTTCGGGACACGGGCCCGACGGCGCGGTCTCCGTCGGACCCGATGTCGTCCGGATCTCGTACGACACGGTGACCGGCCCCGACGGCACGAACACCGTGGTCCTCGGGCTCGACCGGACGGAATCGCCGTTGTCGGCGCGCCCTCGGGCCGGGATATCGGCGTCGGCGTCGGCGTCGGCCGCGTCGCTGGACGCTTCGATCCTGGCACCCGCTGCCACGAACCGTCCCGCCGAACTGCTCACCGACCAGGTCCGTTTCATACGCTTCCGTTTCTGGGACGGCGGCGCGTGGCAAGAAAGTTGGACGAATCAAGTGCCGCCTCCCGGCGTCGAGGTCGTGCTCGGGACCGAGCCGCTGCCCGACGACGCGACACCGGAGACCTATCCGTACGAACAATTCCGCCGCGTCGTCGTCGTGCCGGCCGGATCCGCACGGCGAAGCGACGAAACGAACAGCCTCTCCGCCTTGGTGCCGATATTGTGAAACCGCACGTGGACATCCTCCGCCGACAGCGTCGCCCCGGCCCGCGCCGAGGCTTCGTGCTGCTCGCGGTGCTCGTGTTCGTGATGCTGTTGTCGATGGTGACGGTGAGCCTGTTGTTCCGTTCGCGCGCCGAGGAGACCGCGGCCAGCGCGAGCGCGGGCGCGGAGCAGGCGTGGGCCGCGGCGTTGAGCGGCGTCGAAGAGGCGTTGCACGCCGCTTCGGCCGCCGTTCCCGGGAACGAGACGTGGACCGATGATCCGGCGGCCTTCCGCGGACGGCTCGTCACGGAGGACGGCGCGGACCGCTGGTATTTCACGATCTTCTCGCCCGGCGACAGTTCCTCCCCGGTGGAGATCCGCCACGGCCTGACCGACGAGGCGCGCCGGATCGACCTGAACCACATCGGCGCCGCCGACCTGGCCAAGATCCCCCGGATGACGCCGGCGATGGCCCAGGCCTTGCGCCAAGCCGTCGGGACCGGTGCCGACGACGCCGATCCGGTCGATCCGGTCGATCCGCTCGCCACCAACCCCGACGACGTCGTCGGGCGCGCGGATCCGGGCGACGCCGACGTCGTCCCGGCGACGGTCCCGACCCTCGGCGTGCTCCCGGTCCGGACCGCGGGACCGCTGACGAGCCTGGACGACCTGCTCGGTGTGCCGGGTTTCAGCTGGTCGTTGCTCCACGGAGAGGACTCGAACCTCAACGGCCGCCTCGACCCGAACGAGAACGACGGCGACGAGCAGTTCCCGCCCGACAACAAGGACAACCGGCTCGACCACGGGATGGGGCAGTATCTCACGGTCGGGTCGTACGAACGGAGCCGCACCCGGTCCGGCCGGGCCAAGATCGACCTGAACGACCCGTCCTCGCCGTTGCCCGAGGCCGGGTTGCCGGCCGCGTTCACCAATTATATCACGGCGCTGCGTGCCGCGAAGGTGAAGCTCCGGCATCCCTCCGAGGTCCTGGAAGCCTCGGTGCGGTCCAACGACGAACAGGGCAAGGAAACGGAGATCGCCTCGGGCATCACGAAGGAAGAGCTGCCGCTGGTGCTCGACCTGTTCACGACCGACGCCAAGGAACGACGCGAAGGACTGGTGAATATCGGCACCGCCGACGCGCTGGTGCTCGCGACGTTGCCGGGCATCGATCCCGCGCTCGCTGAGACCATCGTCTCGACGCGCGGCGGGCTCGGGGCCGACCGGCGTGCGACCATCGCGTGGTTGTTCCAGGAGGGCGTCGTCGACGCCACCCGTTTCAAGGTGATCGCCCCGCATATCACGACCGGCAGCCACCAGTTCAGCTTCCACGTCATCGGCTACGGCGTGCCGTCCGGCCGCTACCGGGTGCTCGACGCGACCATCGATGTCGCCGGCGACGTGCCGCGCGTGACCCGGCTCCGCGACATCACCCGGCTCGGCCTGCCGTTCAAGCTGGTCGGAGATATCCTCGAAGAAGCCCGTTCCGGGGCTTCACTTTAGCCTCTCGATCGGCTGACACTTTCCAACCCTCGATGTCGAACCCCCTTCGCCAACTTGCTCCGGTGCTCCGGCGCCTCCGGCTCCGCCGCGAGCGCCGGCCTCGCCCGCCTTCCTCGGTCACCGCGCTCGACCTGGACGGCTCGATCTTGCGCGTCGTCCAAGCGGGACCGCGCGGCAGCGTGCCGAAGGTCTTCGCCGAGACGCTGGAGCTCGCGGCAGACGACGACCGCAACGATCCGGTCGTCATGGGCGTGGCCGTCGCCAAGGCGCTGGTGAAGCTGCGGCTCAAACCCGCCGGCGTCGTGATGGGCGTGCCGCGGGCCAAGGTCGTCCTGCGGACCCTCATCGTGCCCGTCATCGAGAAACTCCCGGAGCTCGCCTCCGTCGTGCATCTCCAGGTCGGCAAAGACCTTCCGTTCCGCATGGACGAGGCGGTCGTCGACTTCAGGGTGCGCGGCCAGGTGTTGGTCCCCGCGGAACGCCCCGAAGCCGCCGCCGGCCCGGAGGTCGTCGGCGAAGCCGCCGGGGTCGCCCCCCGGTTGGAAGTGCTGGTCGCCGCGGTGAAGCGCGAGGTCGTCGAGTTCTACCAACGCCTGGCCGAAGCCGCCGGCCTCCAACTCGCAGGCCTGGGGCTGCTGCCCTATGCGAACGCCCGGTGCGTCGAGGAATGCCATGTCGCCGACGGCGATGCGGCGTTCGCGCTCGTCTCGCTCCGTCCGGACGAGGCCGGCATCGATATCATCGCGCAGCGCTCGCTGCTCTTCAGCCGCGGCGCGGTGATCCGGACCGCTGGCGAGACGCCGCCGTCCGGCGAGCCCGCGGCACCATCGGCCGAGGCGTTCGTGCGGTCGGTCGTGATCGAGGTCGTGCGCTCGCTGCACGGCTACAGCGGCCAGGAAGCCAGCCCCGCGGTGGCCAAGGTCGTGGTCACCGGCGCGACCGGGCACGAGGCGGATGTCGCGGCGGCGCTGGGCACGCGGTTGAGCTCGCCATGCGAGTTGCTGGACCCGACCACGGCGCTGGCGTTGCCGCCCGGGTCCCGCGAGCACGCCGCCGGTTCCATCGGCGCACTCGGACTGGCGTTCGGCCTCGCCGACGTGCGCGGAATGCCGTTCGACTTCCTCAAACCGAAACGTCCCGCGGTCCAGCGGGACCTCCGGAAGATCCGCATCCTCTCCGTGCTCGCGGCGTCGGTCGTCGTCCTCGCCGCCGTCTTCGGGCTGCGCGCCTATCTCGTCGGGAAACGCGAGGCGATCCTCGCCGCGGCCAGGGCCGAGCTGGCCGACGCCGAGAAGAAACGTCCGGTCTACCGGAAGATGATCCAGCAGGCCGGTGTCGTGGACGACTGGATCAAGGCGGACCGCGATTGGCTGGTCCACTACGCCTATCTCACTTCGGTCCTCCCGCCGAGCGAGGAGGTCTATCTGACGTCGCTCGCGGTCAGCGGCCAGGGATCCGTGCGCCTCGCCGTCCAGGCGCGGAGCGGCGAGACCTTGGCGCGCCTCGACAAGCGGCTGCGCGAGGCCGGCTACGACGTGAAACCGGTCGCCATCACGCCGGGGCCGGACCGCTTCGGCTACGAGTTCCGTTCGACCGTCGAGCTGACCGTTCCCGACAAGCTCAAGATCGACCTGCACAAGGTGATGCCCGCCGTCCGCCCGATCGACGATGTGTCGCTCGAGGCCTCGGCCTACAAGCGAGGTGGCGCATGAACCCGCGCGAGAAGATCATGGCCGCCGTCGTCGGGGGCGTCGCCGCCGTCGTGCTCGTCGTCGCGGGCGTGCGGTCCGTGCTGTTGGCGCCGTTGCGAGAGATCGACAAGACCACCGCGGTCGTGCGCGAGAAGATCGCGAAGATCCAGGCCGACCGCCGCGCATATTTCGTCGCCGAGGACAAGCTCAAGACCGTCGCGTTGCGGACCTTCGCGGACAGCGTCGATCCCGCGAGCGCCAAGTCAGGCGAGATCCTCACGCAGCAGATCCTCGCGACCGGGCTGGAGGAATCCGATTTCACCCGCTTGCCGATCCAGCCGCGGAAGCTCCGCGGCGCCTATGAGCTGGGCTGGAACGTCCAGGGCGACGGACCGCTGACCAACGTGGTGAACCTGTTGTTCCTCCTGAACGAATCCCCGTGGCTGCACCGCACGGAGAACCTCACCGTCGCGAACAGCGACGCGCCGGGCAGCGTGCGGGTCCGCTTCCGCTACCTCACCCTCGTGCTGGATCCGGCACCCGATGTCGTGCGGACCAACCTCGCACCGGCCCGCACGCTCGAGTCGCCCGAACGGCACCTGCTCAACAATATCGTCTCGCGCGACATCCTGCGGCCCTACATCAAGCGTCCGCCGGCGCCCGTCCTCCCCGGACAGCCGCCACGGCCGGCATCCAAGCCCGGGGTGCCGCCCGGTCCGGAGACCTTCCGCGTCGTCTCGTTGTCCGAGTGGCGCGGCCAACCGGAGGTCCACGTGCGCGACCTCTCGGCGGGCAAGACCGTCCGCTACCGGCCCGGTGACGAGCTCGCCGGCGGCACCATCGCGATGGTCGATTACCGGTCGCTGCCGATGCCCGGCAACTCGCTGCTCATGTCCTCCAGCCGGTTGATCCTCAAGGTCGGCGCCGACTACTACGCGGTCGAGCGCGGCCGCACCCTCGCCGAGAAACGCCGGCTGGACGCTTCCGAACTTCCTCCCGGACTGGCCCAAGCGGCCGCGAAACCCCTCTCCTCTTCCAAGCCATGAAACCTATCCGATCGGTCCTCCTCGGTGCTTGCCTGCTGGCCGGCCTCACGCTCGGCGCGCAGGACGCCGCCCGGCCGCCCGCGACCAACCCGCCCGCGCCTCCCCCGCCGTCACCCGTGAAGCCCGCGTCGTCGAAGCCCGACGTCATCGTCAGCGCCAAGACCGCGCCGGCCCGCGACATCCGCTTCCAGTTCGACGGCATCCCGTACTCCGATGTCGTGGAACGGTTCGCGCAGATGGCCGGACGTCCGCTGCTCTCCGACACCAACGTCGTCGGCTCCCTCACCTACGACGACCCGAACGCCTACACCTACAACGAGGCGCTCGACACGTTGAACCTCATGCTCGCCATGAAGGGCGTGATGCTCCTCGAGGACGGCAACAACCTGCGGCTCGTCCCGTTCAAGCAGCTCCCATCGATGCCCATCCGCATCATGCGCGGCACCGAGAACGCCGGGGACGTGCGACCGGGCGAGGTCGTCACCGTCGTGCTCGACGTCGCCAACCTGGAGGCCAAGGAGGTCGCCGATTCCGTCCTGCCGATGCTCTCGGGCGCCGGTTCGGTCGCGCCGCTCTCGCGCGGACGCGGCCTCGTCGTCACCGACCGGCTCTCGAACATCCAGCGCGTCCGCACGCTGCTCGCCACCATCGGCACCGGCCAGTCCGCCGACCGCCAGATGAAGACCTACACCTTGCAGCACGCCTCGGGCGCCATCGTCTCGGACCTGCTCAACCGCACCTTCGGCATCGCCACCGCGCCGAAGCGGACCTCCTTCAACCCGAACACCAAGGCCATGGAGGTCCTGCCACCGGATCCCGCCGACTACGTGACCTCGGTGTACGACGAGGCCTCGCGGACGTTGCTGCTCTTCGGGCCCCCGGAACGCTTGGCGCTGGCCGAGGAGCTGGTGAACAAGTTCGAGCAGAAGGACGGCTCGGCCGGCGATGTCCGCATCTATTACCCGCAATCGATGAAGGCCGACGAGCTGGCCAACCTGATCCGCCAAGCCATCCCGGGCGTCGCCGCCGCCAACGAATCCGCTTCCGCCGCCGCCACCAAGGCCCGCGTCATCCCCGACCTCGCGCTCAACCGCGTCATCGTCGCCGCGCCCCTCCCCGGCCAGCTCGACCAGATCGAGCAACTGGTGACCCGCGTGGACAAAGGCGTCCAGGGCGCCGTCGGCCAGAACGGCGAGAACCCGCTGGTGCCCACGCGCTCGCAGACGATCCAGCTCACGAAGATCTTCCGGCCGCGCGCGACCGGCGCGACCAACGTGGCCAGCATCGTCCGCCAGGCGTTGACCCGGCGGAACAGCTCCGGCCAGGTCGCCACCACCGCCAGCGTGAGCTTCGACGCCGGCAGCCAGAGCGTCGTGGTGACCGGTTCGCCGGCGGATCTCCAGACCGCGACCGACATCGTCTCGCAGATCGAGACCGGCACGTCGCAGCCGACGCCGTTGCAGACCCGCTTCATCGACGTCGGGTCGCCGGAGGAGGCCCAGCGCATCCAACCGCTGGTCGACCAGCTCTACCGCAACCAGACGGCCGACGGCTCGGCCGGCACGGTCGCGCACGCCAAGATCCTCGCCGACACCGGGTCCGGCCGCCTCATCGTCACCGCGAGCCAGGACCACCTCGCCCGCATCGAGGCCCTCGTGAAGCAGCTCCGCGCCGACCGGCCGCAGGGCCTGTCGCGCCACCTCCGGGTGGTGGTCCTGAAGAACACGCGCACCGAGACCGCGTTGCCCGGCATCCAGAGCCTCGTCACCGAACGGATGGCCGACCGGAGGTTCTCCTCCCTGCCCAAGCCTTCGCTCGTCGCCGACGCACCCAACAACCGCATCCTCGTCACCGCGACCGACGAGCAGCTCAAGGAGATCGAGGATGCCGTCGCCGTGGTCGACATCGCCCCGGCGCAGGCCGAGCGCGAGCTCAGCGTCATCCCGCTCCAGGTGAAGACCGCGCCGGAGATCATCCCGCTGGTCACGCAGCTCGTCGGGCAGCTCTCCGCGCCCGGCCAGCTCGCCCCGACCCTGATGGCCGACCCGACCGGCAAGCAGGTCATCGTGCTGGCCGTCGCCAAGGACCTGGAACGGGTGAGGACCCTGGTGAAACAGTTCGACGTCACGGCCGCGACCGCCGCGCCGCGCCAGTTCCGCGGCGTCGAGGTCTTCGGCCGCACCGCCGCCGAGTTCACGCCGCTGGTCCAGCAGCTCTACCAGGAACAGATCCGCGGGCAGCCCGAGCCCGCCGGCGGCCCGGCGACCTTGATCGCCGAGACCAAGAACAACCGCATCATGGTCAGCGGCGGCGAGAAGGAGATCGCCCGCGTCGAAGCCATCATCCGCCAGCTCGACCCCGTCGCGGCCAAGGGGTCGAAAGAAGAGACCCGCGTCATCCGCCTCAAGACCGCTTCCGCCGCCGAGATCGCCGGCCTGGTCGAGAAGAGCCTCAACGCACAGACCCAACAGGTCCGCGTGCTGCTCGACGCCCGCAGCAACAGCCTCGTGGTCACCGGCGAACACGCCGCCGTCGAAGCCGCCTGGCAGATGGTCCAGCAGCTCGACACCCGCGGGGAATCCGGCCCGCGCGAGCTGCGCGTCATCGAGCTCAAGTCCGCCGATGCCGCGACCGTGGCGCCGATGGTCGGCAACCTCTTCGCCGAGCTGGTCAAGGACCAGCGCGGCGCCGATTACATCTCCGCGACCAAGGTCGTGGCCGACACCTTGGCCAACCGCCTCATCGTCACCGGCAGCCACGCCGAGATCGAGCAGGTCGTCGCCCTCGTCGATCGCCTCGACAACGCCCCTCAACAGGCGCCCGGTGCCCGCGTCTTCAAGCTCAACCTGGCCGAGGCGACCATGATGGCGCCCATCGTCTCCAACGCGATGGTGCGCTTCGACGCGCGCGGCCAGGCCGTCAAGCGCGTCACCGTCGCGGCCGACGAGAAATCCAACTCGCTCATCGTCTCCGGCAGCCGGTCCGACCTGCAGGACGTCGAATCCGTCATCGAGAAGCTCGACGGCGAATCCTCCGGCCAGGAGCGCGTGCTCCGCATCTTCGACGTGAAGGGCGATCCCGACGCGCTCGCGGCCACGGTGCAGAAGGTCTTCGCCGCGCAGAACCCCGGCCGGAACATCGGCGGCCTGCTCAGCATCACGCCCGAGCCCGCCGGCAAGCGCCTGCTCGTGCTCGCCCCGCCCGCCACGCTCGTCCAGGTCGCCACGATGGTCACCGCGCTCGACGCGAACCCCGACCAAGGCGTCCGCGAGCTCCATCCGATCGAGCTGAAGAACGCGACCACGGCCGACCTGCTCCCGAAGGTCCGCCAGATCTACACCGAGCAGTCCCAGGGCAAGACCATCAAGCCCGCTTCCATCTACGGGGACGCCTCCGGCACCCGCCTGCTGATCCATGGCACCGAGGAACAGGCGGCGTCCATCCGCCAGATCGTCTCGACGATGGAGAGCCAGGCACCGTTGGCGCGGGAGACCAAGACGTTCGACCTCGGCAAACTCTCCGAGGCGCAGCGCGTGCTGCCGCTGCTCCAGCAGTTCTACAAGGACCAGGTCGCCAGCAGCCCGCAAACCGGCATCGCCGACGCCCAGATCGTCAGCGACGGCAAGACCGGACGCCTGCTCGTCAGCGCGCGCGCCGACCATCTGAAGCTGATCGAGGACCTCGTCTCCCGCCTCCAGGTCGGCGACGCCGGGGCTTCGGCGGCCCGCGAGACCCGGACCTTCGAGGTCGGCACCGCGGCCGACGTGGCGCGCCTCCAACCGCTCGTCGCGCAGCTCTACAAGGACCAGTGGAAGGACAAGCAGGACACCGACCCGGCCGACGCCCAGATCATCGCCGACGCCAAGACCGGCCGCCTCATCGTCACCGGCAAGCCCGAGCACCTGAAGCAGATCGAGGCCATCCTCCTGCAGCTCGGCACCGGCAAGGCACGCACCGAGAACCGCCAGACCCGCATCATCGACCTCACCACCGCCAGCGCTGTCGAGCTCGCGACCACCGTCCGCACGCTCTACACCGAGGAGGCCAAGGGCCGTCTCGGCGGCCAGACCGCCGACACGCTCATCACGCCCGACACCGGCGGCAACCGCCTCATCCTCGTCGGCGACACCAACGAACTGACCGCCATCGAGGAGATCGTCCGCAAGCTCGACAAAGGCAGCGCCCAGAGCGCTTCCGCCCGCGTCTTCAAGATCAAGTCCGCCGATCCGGACAAGGTCGCGGAGATCCTGACCACGTCGCTCGTCCGCTACGACGCCTACGGCCGGCCGCAGAAGCGCGCCACGGTCTCCGTCGACGCCAAGACCCGGACGCTGATCGTGACCGGCGACCCGAAGGAGCTCCAGGGCGTCTCGCTCATCATCGAGCAGCTCGACCAATCGCTCGGCGCCCAGCCCGAGCGGCGCACCAAGGTGATCACCCTCAAGCAGGGCAAAGCGGCCGCGCTCTCCTCCAAGGTCCGCCAGCTCTACGCCGACCGCATCAAGGGCCAGCCCGAGCTCGCCACCTCGGAGATCCTCGTCCTCGAGGAACCCGAGAGCAACCAGCTCATCCTCGCCGGCAACGAGGCGCAGCTGAAGGTCGTCGACCAGATCGTCGACGAGATCCAGTCCGCGCAGGTCAACCGTTCCGCCCGCGAGACCAAGCTGCTCGAGGTCGGCAGCGCGGACGAGCTGGCGCGCCTGCAGCCGTTGGTGCAGCAGCTCTACCAGGGCCGGATGAAGGGCCGCGACGCCAGCGATCCCGCCGATGCGCAGATCATCACCGACGCCAAGAACGCGCGGTTCATCGTCACGGCGCGCACGAACCACATCGCCGAGATCGAGTCCATCATCGCGCAGCTGCGCAGCGGCGACGCGGCGTTCCAGCCCCGCGACACGCGCGTGATCGACCTCGCTACCGCCAACGCCGTGGAGCTCACCACCACGGTCCGCACCCTCTACACCGAGCAGGCCAAGAACCGCCCGGGCGCGCCCGCCGCCGACACCTTGATCACCGCCGACACCAGCGGGAACCGCATCATCGTCACCGGCGCCACCAACGAGCTCGCCGTGGTCGAGGACATCATCCGCAAGCTCGACAAGGTCGGTGCCCAGAGCGCCAGCACGCGCGTCTTCAAGCTCAAGTCGGCCGATGCCGACAAGGTCGTCGAGATCCTCGCCACCGCCCTCGTCCGCTACGACGCCTACGGCCGCCCCCAGAAACGCGTCAGCGTCGTCACCGATCCCAAGACCCGCACCATCATCGCCACCGGCGACCCGAAGGAGCTCCAGTCCGCCGCCGTCATCATCGAGCAGCTCGACTCGTCGCTCGGCACGCAGGCCGGTCGTTCGATGCGGGTGCTGACCGTGAAGAACCGCTCCGTCGGCGAGCTCGGTTCCAAGGTGCGGCAGGTCTACACCGACCGCAGCAAGAGCCAGACGGAGCTCGGCGGCAGCGAGGCCCTGATCCTCGAGGATGCCGCGAGCAACCAGCTCATCGTCGCCGGCACCGAGCCCCAGCTGGTCGCCATCGAAGAGATCGCCGTGCTCCTCCAGGCCGGCGGCGGCGGCGAGAACGGCCGCGCGGTCCGCGTCGTCTCCCTCGAGCGCAGCACCGCCACGAGCCTGGTGGCGATGTTGTCCCAACTCTACGCCAAGCAGATCGCCAGCCCGGATCCCGCGGTCCGCCTGATGGTCAGCGCCGGCGGGAACGAGCGCACGCTGGTCGTCGACGCGCCCGCCGCCACCGCCGAGAAGGTCGAACAGCTCGTGAAGTCGATGGACCAGGCCGATCCCGCCTCCCAGAACGTCATCCAGACCGTCCGCCTCACCAAGAGCCGCGCCGAGGACCTCGCCGAGGCCGTCAACCGCACGCTCACCAACCGCATCGGTTCCGGTCCCGGCTCCGGCCGCCGCGTCGCCGTCACCGCCGTCCCGGGCGCCAACAGCCTCCTCATCAACGGCCCGACCAACGCGGTGCAGGACGTCCTCAAGATCGTCCACGAGCTCGACACCGACGGCAACGGCAACCCGGGCGACATCGAGGTCCGGATCTACAAGCTCGAGAACGGCGTCGCACGCGAGGTCTCGTCGGTCCTCCTGCAGCTGCTCCAGAACGTCACGCGCAACCTCCGCGGCGGATCCGCCGACGGCGAAGGACGTCGCGGCCCGGCCGTCAGCGTGTCGATCGACGAACGTTCCAACAGCCTCATCGTCTCCGCGACGCCCGCGCACTTCCGCGTGGTCGAAAAGATCCTGCCGACGCTCGACAAGGCGCCCGAACGGTCCGACCGCGACGTGCAGTTCGTCTGGCTCAAGAAGGCGAAGGCGCTGGACGTCTCCTCCAAGCTCGGCGCGCTGTTCGAGGACCGCCCCCGCTCCGCCCGCCCGGTGATCGAGCCCGACCTCTCCGCCAACTCGCTCACCATCATCGCCAAGCACGGCGACATGCCGCAGATCCAGGACCTCGTCTCGCGGCTCGACGAGCAGGGCAAGGATTCGGCCGTGCAGGTGCGGCTCCGCCCGCTCGAGCGCGTCGCCGCCGACCAGATGGCGAAGATGCTCGAGACCATCTACCCGCAGGTCTCCGGCAAGACGCTCCGCGTCGCCGACAAGGTCCCGGCCGCCCCCCCGGAGAAGAAGGCCGACGACACCACGCCCGCGGCGGCTCCCGAGGTGGTCATCGCCGTGGACAAGGCGGCGAACGCGTTGATCCTCTCCGGCCCGGCCCATGAGCTCGACAACGTCGAGCGCCTCGTCACCGACCTGTCGTTCAACGCCCACGGCGACGAATCCGAGTTCCGGCTCTTCCCGATCAAGGACGCCGATCCCGTCATCGTCGCCCGCACGCTCACCGAACTGCTCAAGCAGGAGCCGGTCGCGGTGCCTTCCGCGTCGGGCGCCCCGATGCTCGTCGCGCCCAAGCAGCGCATCACCGTGGTCGCCGAGCCGCGCACCCGTTCCGTCATCGTCCGGGGACGGCCGACCGATTTCGCGCTGATGGAGTCGCTCATCCGCCAGCTCGACAACGCCGGGCAGATCACCCAGCTCACTTTCCACATCGTGCCGCTGACCAACGCGCCTCCCGAGAAGGTCCTCCCGCTCGTGCAGCAGATGGTCGCGCAGCTCGCGGCGTCGCGTCCGGGTGAACCGGTGACCGTCGCGATGGACCAGCGCTCGCGCGGGCTCGTGGTGATCGGTCGCGACACCATGGCGGCCCAGCTCGAGAAGATGATCCGTTCGCTCGACCAGCCCACCGCCGACGTCGAGGCGGTGGTGCAGATCATCTCCCTGCGCAAGACCGGCGCCGCGCAGGTCGCTTCCGTCCTGCAAGGCATGCTCAAGCCCGGCGCCCAAGGCGAATCGACCTCCGAATCCCGCGAGCTCCAGGACCAGGTCCGCCGCCTCAAGGTCCGCAACGACGCCGGCGACGAGGTGGTGCTCGACCTCTCCAAGCCCATCAAGATCGCCGCCGATCCCGCCGCCGGCGGCGGCAACCGGCTCGTCCTCACCTCGACGCCCGACAACCTCAAGGCCCTCGCCGCTCTGGTCGAGATGATGGATTCCGTGCCGGTGCTCGACGGCGTGAAGGTCCGCTTCGTGCCGCTCGAGCACGCCGACGCCACGGCTGTCGCGCAGGCGTTGACCACCATCTTCACCCAGGGCCGCCAGCTCGCCGCCGGCCCCGCCGGCCCGAACGCCGTCCCGGCCGACCAAGGCAAGGCGCTCGTGAGCCCCCTCAACATCGCCGTCGATGCCCGGAGCAACACGCTCATCCTGAGCGGCCAGCCCGAGAGCCTCGAGCTCGCCCAGAAGGTCGTCGCCGACATGGACCACGAGCAGATGAAGTTCGTGACCGACGTGAAGCTCTTCCGCCTCAAGCACGCCTCGGCCACGCGCCTCGTGCCGCTGCTCCAGTCCGCCTTCGCCGAAGGCCCGTCGGTCCCCGGCACCGAGGGCTTGTCCACCCAGATCACCCGCCTCCGCACCCTCCAGGATGGCCAGCGCGCCAAGCTCAACGACACGCCCAAGACCCGCGCGGCGCTGACCATCCAGGCGGACGACCAGGCCAACATCCTCGTCGTCGCCGCCCGCAGCGACAACATGCCGCTCATCGCCGACATCATCGAGCAGCTCGACATCCCGGCCGCCTCCGGCCTGGAGACCGTGCGCATCTATCCGCTCGTCCACGCCGATGCCGCCGCGGTCCAGAAGATCCTGACCGACCTCTACACCGGGCCGCGCGCGACGCCGCTCCGCAACGAGGACCGCCCGGTGATCACCGTGGACGCCCGCACCGGTTCGCTGATCGTGGCCGGCAACGGCAAGGCGTTCGGCGTGATCGAGGGGCTGCTCAAGCAGCTCGACCAGAAGCTGCCCTTCGACCTCCGCGACATCGCGCTCATCCCGCTCGAGCACGCCGACGCCAACGTCGTCGCCCCGACGCTGCAGAAGCTGATGGATGCCCGCGTCACCCAGCGCGCCACCCTCAACCAGGGCCAGGCCGACGCGCTCAAGGTCGTGATCATGACCGACCAGCGCAGCAACGCGCTGCTCGTCGGCGGCGCGCGCGAAGGTTTCGAGCTGGTGCAGAACCTCGCCAAGCAGCTCGACCAGGCCGCCCCCGCGCTGAGCGGGCGCGTCCGGTTGATCCCGATGCAGCACGCCGACGCGCGCGTCGTGGCCGGCACCATGTCCACGCTCTTCGAGCAGCGCTACGCGGCCATCCGCACCGCCGACCTCCAGCGCAGCAAGCCGATCATCCTCGCCGACCCGCGCAGCAACTCGCTCCTCGTCGCCGCCAGCCAGGACGACAACCGGACGCTCGACGAGCTGCTGAAGCGCCTCGACGCGAAGCAGGACAACCCGGCCCTCGCGCTCACCGTCGTGCCCCTGAAGCACAACGATTCCGCCCGCGTCGCCACCATGGTCGAGACCCTCTTCGCCGCGCGGATGCGCGCGCAGGTCCTGCCCGGCCAGACGCCGCTCCCGAGCGAGCAGATCAAGATCGAGCCGGACGCGCTGAACAACGCGCTGGTCGTCTCCTCCAGCAAGGAGAACCTGGAGCTGATCCAGTCCCTCGTCGCCAAGCTCGACCAGGAGCCGACCATCGCCGACGGCGTGTTCGAGACCTTCACGCTCGAGTTCGCCGACGCGCAGCGCGTGGCCACCATCCTGAAGTCGCTGGTCGACCAGGGCCTCTACCGTCCGGGCCGCACCGGCGGCGCCGCGACGAAGGGCAACAACGGACGCGACGTGCTCTCCATCAGCGTCGATCCGCGCAGCAACACGCTCATCGTCAGCGCCAGCCCGGAGAACCTCGTGATCGTCCGCGACGTCGTGAAGCGCATCGACACCAAGGACCTCGCGGCGACGGGGGATGTCCGGCTCTACGCGCTCAAGAACGCCCGCGCCAGCTCGCTGGCCACGACGCTCCAGCAGTTCTTCCAGGCCAAGCAACGCGCCGATTCCATCGCGGTCAACACCAACGAGCGCAGCGTCCCCGCGACCGTGCTCGCCGACGACCGCGTGAACACCCTCCTCGTCACCGGCGGCAAAGAAGCCTTCGACCTCGTGGACCGCATGCTGCCCGAGCTCGACGGCGAGAGCGTCTTCTCCCGGTTGAACTTCAAGGTCTTCCCCCTCAAGAAAGCCACGGCGATGAAGCTCCAGAGCACCTTGCGGCCCATCTTCGCCAACCGCCCGCCCAAGGTGAAGGGCGAGCCCGTCGACCCCGTCACCATCATCGCCGACCAATGGGTCAACGCGCTGCTCGTCGGCGCGACGGTGGACGACATGGGCACCGTCGGCGGGCTGATCGAGAAGCTCGACAGCGAACCGACCGAGACCGGCATCGCCATCCACGTCTTCCCGCTGTCCAAGGCCGACGCCCGCCAGGTCGCGACCACCGTGCAGGGCCTCTTCCGCGAGAACCTCCCCAACCAGGTGCTGCCCATCACCGTCTCGGCCGACGAGCGCATCAACGCCATCGTCGTGTCCTGCGGCGAGACCGACGCCAGGCGCATCGGCGAGCTGGTCCACAAGCTCGACACCGACCAGGTCGCGAAGGTCAGCGAGATCAAGGTCTTCCCGCTCCGCTACGCCAAGGCCGAATCCCTCGCGTCCATCCTCAACACCGCGCTGAACACCAAGGCGGCGCCGATCAACGACCCGAGCCCGAACGCGCAATCCGTGCTCCAGTTCATCACCCGCACCCAAGAAGGACAGGAGCTCGTCACCGCCGCGCTGAAGGAGTCCGTGCTCATCACGCCGGACCCGCGCATGAACTCGCTCATCGTCTCCGGCCCGGTCGATTACATGGGCCTGCTGGAGCAGATCGTGACCCGCCTCGACGCCAGCTCGCCGCAGATGGCCAAGATCAAGGTCTTCGCCCTCCGCAACGCCGACGCGCGCCAGATGGGCGAGCTGCTCACCCAGATGTTCCGCATGACGCAGAACGCCTCGCCCAGCGCCCAGCGCTCCGTGCAGTACACGCTGGTCCGCCCGGTCGGCGGCGACGGCGGGAACGGCGAGGAGGAATCCCTCGCCTCGGCGACGCTCGGGACCGCCGAGCAGTCGGCGCTGACGGTCACCATCGACCCGCGCACCAACAGCCTGCTCATCGGCGGCACCGACCACTACGTCGCGCTGGTCTCGCAGCTGATCGAGTCGCTCGATTCCAGCACGGCGCTGGAGCGCAACTCCGAGGTGATCCGCCTCAAGAACTCGCAGGCCACCGAGGTCGCGGCCGCCATCCGCAGCTTCCTCGACCAGGAGCGGCAGAAGCTGATCCAGTCGCTCGGCGCCGACGCCGCGGCCGCCGTGCAGCGCTCGATGGAGCAGGAGGTCGCCGTCGTCGCCGAGACCTCGAGCAACACGCTGCTGCTCTCCGCCAACCGCCGCTATTTCGAACAGGTCCGCCACATCATCGACGAGCTCGACATGCCGCAGCCGCAGGTGCTGATCCAGGTGCTGCTCGCCGAGGTCACCTTGGACAACGCCACCGACCTGGGCATGGAGTGGAACTACAAGGGCGCCAGCGGCGACACCAGCTACGCCATCGGCAGCGATCTCGGCGTCGCCGACCAGCTCAAGAACCTCGGCGGCTTCTCCACCGCGGTGACCGGCAGCGATTTCTCCTTCCTGCTCCGCGCGCTGAAGGAACAGGGCCGCCTCGAGGTCCTCAGCCGTCCGCAGATCGTGACCTCGGACAACAAACCGGCCACCATCAACATCGGCCAGCGCGTGCCGTTGATCGACCAGAGCCGTCTCGACGCCCAGAACAACCTCACCACCTCGTTCCGTTACGAGGACGTCGGCGTGAACCTCACGGTGACGCCGAAGATCAGCCCCGACGGCTTCGTGAAGATGGAGATCGGCACGACCAACAGCGCCATCAGCAGCTCCAGCGTGCAGGTCAACAAGTCGTCCTCCGTGCCCATCATCAACCAGCGCAAGGCCAGCACGACGGTCAGCGCCCAGAGCGGCCAGACCATCATCATCGGCGGCCTCATCGCCACGACCGATGACAAGCGCGTGAAGAAGATGCCCATCATGGGCGACATCCCCTACCTCGGCGCCTTGTTCCGCACGACCTCCACCAAGCGCGAGCGCAAGGAGCTGTTGATCCTTCTCACGCCTCAGGTCCTGGTGAACAACCAGTCCCCGGTGCCGTTGCGCGATCCGGACGACGTCCTGCGCCAGCAGCTGGATTCCTCCAGCTTCAAGCCGTTGATGAAGCAGGGAGAGATGCAGCGTCGGCTGCTCGACCCGTTGTACCCCACCAACCCGCCTCCGCGCCGGAACATCATCATCACGCCGTCGTCGCCCGCGGCCACTTCGCCGGCGAGACCCGCATCGTCGTCCAAGGTCCTCTGAACCTGCCATGACCCACCCTTCCGGGACGGCGACGTCCCTCCCCGCGCGCCTCGCCTGCATCGTGGCCCTGTGGATCCTCGGTGCCGGTTGCGGCGGAGCCGGGAAGGCCGCGCGCGGCGGCCGCGACGCCGTGTCGGACCTCCATCTGTTCGGCGTGCCCGTGGCGTTGAACCTCGACGGCGTGCCGGGCCCGGACGGCATCGGCGTCCGCATCTACGCCAGCGGTCCGGGCATCGCCCGCGGCATCGCCATCCGGCAAGGCACCTTGGAGGTGGTGTTGTTCGAGGGAGTGGTCGACGCCGGCGCCATCGGCACGACGAAGCCGCTCAAGGTCTGGTCGTTCGACGCTCCGGCGCTGAAGCCGCTCGTCGCCGAGACGTCGCTCGGTCTGGGCTACCAGCTCGCGCTGCGCTGGGGCGCGGAGCGTCCGACCGACAAGGTGGTGACCGTGGCCGCGCGCTACCGGAGCCCCGCCGGGGCCGTGATCTACTCCACGAGCAACACCATCTCGGTGCAGTTGAAGTGACCCACCCGCCCTGCACCGCCGCGGTCACCGCCGCCGGTCACGCGTACTGAGATCACGCCGGCACTCCATTGACGAAGCCGGACCGCTCCGGCGACCGGGTACAGCAGCCCGGTGACGCCGAACTGATTGGCCGGCAGATCATACACCGGTTCTATCCAATCTTGCGGCGGACGGGTCGGTGCGTGGAGTGGCAGAAAAGCTCAGCGGGGCTCAAAACGGGGGACGGCACACTTGGAACAGGTAAAGTTTACTTTACACATGACAAGGTCGCTTTACACTGGGGCGATGAAAGATTCAAGCCTGCATGAACAGGACGCGGAGCAACCTGATTCCAACGCGGTCAAGCGGGCGCTGCGCTCGTTTAAGCTCAACATCTGGCTGGCGGTGACGACGGCGGTCTATGGTGCAACCCTGTTTGGGGTCCGGCTGCATCCCGACTGGAGCCCGTGGTTGAAGATCACGCTGGCCCTGACGCCCATATTGCCCGGGTTGCTTTATTTGCGGAACGGGCTGCAGCTGCTGCGGGGCCTGGATGAGTTGCAGCGGCGGATCCAGCTCGAGGCCTGGTTGTTCGCCGCCCTCGGCACCGTGGTCGTCGGCACCATCATCAATGTGTTCAACGTGCATGGCCTCGGCGGGAATCGGCTGGCCCACGGCCTCGAAGTGGGCGGGACCTACCTGACGATGTTCATGCTGTGGTGTGTGGGCGTCACGATCGCGAACTGCCGCTACCGATGAAGAACCGGTTGAGGGAGTTGCGGGCGGAACGGCAGTGGTCGCAAGGCGAGCTGGCCGAGAAGCTCGGGGTCTCGCGGCAGACGATCAACGCGATCGAGACCGAGAAATATGATCCGAGCCTTCCACTGGCTTTCAAGATCGGCCTCCTGTTCAAGCAGCCGATCGAGCGGATTTTCGCGCCCGAAGCGTGAGGACACGGGGAGGAGTCCCTTACCATCCGCCGCAGCAAACTGAGTCTCATCACTTCGACTCCTACCCATGACCCCCCCACGCCGACACCGTGTTCGAGCCAGGCTCCGCGAACAATCCGATGGCGGGCTGCTCGATAAGTTGGTCCCCGGTATCGGCGCGGGTGGACATTCTTCGGTCCAGTGTGGGTCGAGCATCAGTCAAGCTCCCTGTCCGCTTCCAGGCGCATGGCCGAACGGTCGCGGGTCGATCCATCCACGGCGGCGGTGGTGGCATCCAGCGGCAGCGCGGGATTGAGCCGCTCCAACGGCGCACGCATCCGGGACACCAACACCGCCTCACCCTTCGTCTCGCGCCCAGTGACGGGAATGCAGCACAATCGATGAACGACGCCGTCTGCTGCGGCTCAAACGGGGGTGGACCGCCGACCGGCGACGACGAAGCACCGGACCGGCCGCGTGGTGGGGATGGCGGGACTCGAAGCCACAAAAGCGATGGCGCCGATTTGCGCGGACCTGCGTTCCGATGCGTGTTCACGGGCCTTTGCTGCGTCTTCCGGATTTCGGACCGTTTCAGTCTCAACGCAGGGAAACGCAAGTTTACGAAGCATCGCTGTCCCTAATTGTCCCGCACAACGCCGACCACGACGGGAACTTTGCGCGAGACGCCGAGGCGGATTCCCGAGTCGGGTCGGACCCACGTTCCGCAGAGGCCCACTCCGCTCCGACGCTGGCGCACCGTGACCGCTCAGACGGAGTCCACGACCGGAAGCGAGGCTCATGGCCACCCGCGCACGGGATGGGGGGGAGGGGGTGGCGTCGGCGGGCGGTGTTGGACTGGATGGATGGATTCCGAGCCCCAAAATATTTTCCCAATGGCCGGCGGTCACCATGGACGGTTCACCGGGCCAAGGGACGGCGCAGGACGATCTCGGCCGAGTTCGCCACACGACAGCGAGAACCCTGAAACCCAACCCAATCTCTCATAGCAGGTGGTACAGAAATCGGGGGCTTGCCAGGAGCGACGTTGTAGCTGGGCCGCTCGATGACCAGATGCCACACCTCGGCGCCCACGCGAAGGCGCATCGGCGGTTTGGCGAGGCTGTAGCGTCCGCACATGGCGTCACAGATACCCTTCAGCGGGTCCTGATGCCAGCACCTCGCCTGTTGCCCGAGCCGCCGGGGTCAACTGCTGCAGATCCTCGTTCGGCAGGTGGGTCCCGTTCGTCCGGAATCGAGCCCTTCCCCTCGCGTGCGCCCTCGTGCGTACGCACGCGCACACAATATATGGAGGCATTTGCGATGACCGCAGAGCCCGCCTTGGCCGGTCGGTCCGGACCGGCCAAGGGCTCCCCGT